>JACCDN010865022.1_pt1 | contig 17593 bp, 18 predicted proteins | sample 7441691 | NCBI WGS metagenome assembly JACCDN01 (sample SAMN15323439, study PRJNA562643) | freshwater metagenome | isolation source: river surface water | place: USA:Blue River Watershed | collected 2017-08-16
GAAGGCCGCCGGGGCCATCAGGCCAGCAGCGCAAGCCACTGAAGTTTGCAGAAAATGTCGACGCTGGGTCATGGTGGTCTCCTGGTTGAAGTCTTAGGTGATGGGGGCCGGATTGAACAGCACCAAGGCGTTGTGCAGCTTCCAATGTTCGGCCCAGGTTTTACGGCCGCTGGCCACATCCAGCAGCATGCGGAAAAGTTCCCAACCGGCTTCTTCGATGGTGATCTCACCATCGGCAATGCGGCCCGCGTTCATGTCCATCAAGTCGTGCCAGCGGCGCGCCAGCTCGGTGCGGGTGGCGACCTTGACCACGGGGCAGGCCTGCAGACCATAAGGCGTGCCACGCCCGGTGGTGAACACATGCAAGTTCATGCCGGCGGCCAGTTGCAGCGTGCCGCAAATGAAATCGCTCGCGGGTGTGGCGGCAAAGACCAAGCCTTTTTGGTCCGGCTTGAGCTTGTCGCCCGGCGCCAGCACGCTGGCAATGGCCGCGCTGCCGCTCTTGATGATCGAGCCCATGGCTTTTTCGGCGATGTTGGACAAACCACCCGCCTTGTTGCCCGGTGTGGTGTTGGCCGTGCGGTCCACCCGGCCACGGTCCAAATACTGGTCGTACCAACTCAGCTCGCGCACCACATCGTGGGCCACCTGCTCATTGACGGCGCGGCTGGTGAGTTGTTCGACCGCGTCGCGCACTTCGGTGTTTTCTGAAAACATCACTGTGCCCCCAGCTCGCACCACCAAGTCGGTCATGTAGCCCACCGCCGGGTTGGCCGTGACGCCAGAAAACGCGTCACTGCCCCCGCACTGAACCCCCACCACCAAGGCGCTGGCAGGCACCGTCTGGCGACGGCGTGCATTCAGGCGCTCTAAATGGGGTTTTGCCCGCTGCACGATGTCGTCAATCATGGACATGAAGCCCACATGCTCGTCGTCTTGCAAGCACACGAGATCGGGGCCGGTGTCGGCGCTTTTGGCATCGTGAATCGGAAAACTGCCGGGCGGCAACAGGCGCGAAGGCTGCAGTTTTTCGCAACCCAAACTCACCACCATCACCTCACCGCCAAAGTTGGGGTTCAGGCTGATGTTGCGCAGTGTGCGAATGGGAATTTCGGCACCCGGCGCATCAATGGCCACGCCACAGCCATAGCTGTGCTCCAGCCCGACCACCCCATCGACATGGGGATACAGCGGCAACACATCTCGCTCAATGCGTTCAACCGCCAGCTTCACCACACCAGCCACACACTGCACCGTGGTGGTGATGGCCAGCAAGTTGCGCGTGCCCACCGAGCCATCGGCATTGACATACCCTTCAAATGTGTGGCCTTCAAGGGGTGTCGGCGGGGGTGAAGAAACCGTCGCCATCGGCAGGCCTTGCAATTCACGTGCGGCGGGAATGTCCAACAACCGTTCGTGCACCCAACGCCCTGCGGCAATGGTTTCACGGGCATACCCCACTGGCACGTTGTAGCGCACCACCGCCTGACCCGCCGCAATCTCGGTCAGGGCCACTTTGTGCCCTTGGGGCACCTTGTCACGCAGCGTCAAGCCGGCTGCCGGACCATCGGGCATGACGGTGTCGGCCGGCAGGCCACCGTCGTTGGCAATGATGGCCACGTTGTCATTCGGATGCATGCGAATGGCCAAAGGACGAAGGGAGTTGCTCATGTCAGTAACGCGGTTGTTTGCCCGTGAAGGAAGAATCGTATTTGCGCATTTGGCCCAAGTCATCGCGATGGCGAATGCCGCAGTTCAACCAGTTGTCATGCAGCCGCTTCAGCGCCTCGGGGTCAATGCGCACCCCTAAGCCAGCACCCGTTGGCACGCGCAAGCTACCGCCCTCAAACTGAAGGCGACCGCCCTGCACAATTTCTTCGTCTTGCCAAGGGTAGTGCGTGTCACACGCATAAGACAACAGCGGCACTGCCGCAGCCAGATGCGTCATCGCGATCAAACTGATGCCCAAGTGCGAATTGGAATGCATCGACAAACCCATGTCAAAGGTCTGGCACAGCCGCGAGAGTTGTTGGGTGCTGCGCAGGCCGCCCCAATAGTGGTGGTCGCTGAGCACAATGCGCACCGGGCAGCCCATGCGCACGTTGCGCGCAAACTCAGGGAAATCGGTCACCACCATGTTGGTGGCCAGTGGCACATCACACGCCTTGGCCACCGCGGCCATGCCCTCCAGGCCTGGGGCGGGGTCTTCGTAATACTCCAAAACGCCTCGCAACTGCTCTACGGCTTTCAAGCTGGTGGCCACAGACCAATTGGCATTGGGGTCGATACGCAAGGGTGCGCCAGGAAAGGCTTTGGCCAAGGCCAGCAGCGTGTCCACCTCCTGTTCAGGGGGCAAAGCACCGGCCTTGAGCTTGATGCTCTTGAAGCCGTATTGGTCAATCATGCGGCGCGCTTGCGCCACCATTTGTGTCGGGTTCAAGCCCTCGCCAAAGGGGTCAGGGCTGTAGGGCTTGTCAATGTGCTGCGCGTACTTGAAGAACAAATAAGCACTGAAAGGCACTGCATCGCGCACCGCGCCCCCGAGCAAATCAACCACCGGGGCTTGGGCCAACTGCCCTTGCAAATCGAGCATGGCGACCTCAAAGGCACTGATGACCTTGGCCACATTTTTGGAAACATGGGTGCCTGGGGCCAGAGAAATTTGCTCGCCCAAAAACTCCGAGCCTCCGGCCGCAGGCTGCACCAACGCCCGCACCCGGGCTTCCATCTCATTCAGGGCCCAAGGTGACAGCCCTTGCAAGGCAGGTGCGGCTTTGGCCAGCAAGTCCAACATGGCTTGGTCGCCATAAGTTTCATTGATGCCGACATAAGCCGTGTTCGTTTCGATCTCGATGATCGAGCGCAACGCCCAAGGCTCGTGAATGCCTGCGGCGTTCAGCAATGGCGGATCGCGAAAGGCGATCGGCGTGACACGCACATGGCAAATGGTGTGTTGCATCGCGTCGGCTTACATGAGCAAGCCCGGCAACCAGAGTGTGAACTGCGGCACATAAGTCACCAACAGCATGGCCACCGTCAAGGCCCCATAGAAAGGCGCAATGGTGCGCATGACTTGGCCCACCGATATACCGCCAATGGCACACCCGACAAACTGCACCGAACCCACCGGTGGGGTGTTCAAGCCCAAGGCGCAATTGATCAGCATCATGATGCCGAACTGCATCGGGTCCATGCCGAAATGCATGGCAATGGGCATGAAGATGGGCGTGCAAATCAGGATGGTCGCCGCCATGTCCAAAAAGGTGCCCAAGATGAACAACAAGATGTTGATCATCAAAAAGATGACCCATGGATTGGTGCTGATCTTTTGCATCAGATCGCCAGTCATTTGGGGCACTTCGTACAGCGCCATGAAGTAGCCAAATGCGTTGGAGATGCCAATCAACAGCAGCACCACACCGGTCGTTTTGCAAGCCTTGGCACAGGCCTTCAAAAAGTTATGAAAGGTCAGCGAGCGGTACACAACGACAGTCACAAAAAGCGCCCAAGCCACTGCAATGGAGGCTGACTCGGTAGCTGTGAAAGCGCCCGACAAAATGCCCACCAAGATGATGACCACCACAAACAAGCCTGGCACCGCAGCCCCAAAAGCCTTTAACACCTCAAGCCAACCCGGGAAGTTGCCGTGGGTCGGGTAACCCCGGCGCACCGCCACCCAATAAGCCGCGCCCAAATTGCACAAGGTGAGGATGACGGCCGGCACCAAGCCCGCCAAGATCAAGCCCAACACACTGACCGATGCCAAACCCGATGCGGCCAACGTGAAGATGATCATGTTGTGCGAGGTCGGCATGATGGCGCCCACCAAAGCGGCGTGCGTGGTCACGTTCACCGCATAGTCGGCGTCGTAGCCTTCTTTTTTCATGAGCGGAATCATGACCGAGCCCATGGCCGAGACATCGGCCAAAGGTGAGCCAGCCACACCGCCAAAAATGGTGCAACCCACCACGTTGCTCATGCCCAAGCCGCCACGCACATGGCCCACCAGGCTGTTGGCAAATCGCACAATCCGATCGGCGATGCCCCCGTAGAGCATCAACTCGCCGGCAAAGACGAAAAACGGAATCGCTAAAAAGGAAAACACCTGCATGCCGCCGACCATCTTCTGGAAGACCATGGCCACAGGCAAACCGGCGGCGATGATGGTGGCCACAGAGGCCAGGCCAATGGCAAAAGCCACCGGCACACCCAAGATCAGCAACAAAGTGAAGCTAACAGCAAGAATCGTCAATTCCATGGCATCAATCCCAGACAGGCGCTACATGCTCACCGCGCAGCAAGGCCACGATGTGCTCAATTGAAAACAACAAAATCAAAGCACCCGCAATGATCACAGGCACATAGTCAATGCCATCGGGAACGGGCAGCATGGGCTTTTTCTCAGCCCACTTGGCCGAGGCCCAAAGCCAGCCACTCTGCACCATCAAGAAACCAAACAAACCCACCAGAGCGTGGATCAGTATTTCAATGCGGCGTTGCCATTTTTCGGGCAACAGCACCACCAAAGATTCCAGCCCAATGTGGCCGGCATCGCGAACCCCCACCGCCAAACCAAAGGCCGTGACAAACAGCACGATCAGCATGGCCAGCGCTTCTGCCCACGTGGGTGTGTCGTTAAAGACATAGCGGCCAATCACCTGCCACTGGACACACAAGATCACGGCGATCAAGCCGATCACGGCAAGGGCCAAACAGATCTTGGAGATCGTCGAACAAAATTTGGTGAACATCAAAGACTCCAGCCCCCGGCGTGCGCCGGGGGCATTAGGAAAAGCCGATTACTTGGTGTCTTGAATGGCTTTGATGGCACGCTTCATTTCAGGCGTGGTCATGAACTTGTCATAGACAGGGCCCATGACGGCTTGGAAAGAACGCTTGTCCACTTCCACAATCTCAGCGCCAGCGGCCTTCACGTTGGCCAAAGATTTGCCTTCGGCTTCGTCCCAAGCCTTGCGCTGCACAGCCACCGACTCTTTAGCAGCCTGACGCACCATGGCTTGTTCGTTGGCAGGCAATTTGTCCCAAACAACTTTGGACATCACCAAAATTTCTGGTGCCATGGAGTGTTCGGTTCTGGAGTAAACCTTGACGGCTTCCACGTGCTTGGCGGTGTCAAACGAAGGGATGTTGTTTTCAGCCGCATCGATCAAACCTGTTTTGAGGCCGGTGTAAACCTCGCCATAAGGCATAGGGGTTGCGTTGGCGCCCATTGCACTCACCAAGGCCACCCACAGGTCAGACTGCTGAACACGAATCTTCAGACCTTTGGCATCGGCCACGGTGCGGATGGGTTTTTTGGCATAAATGGAGCGTGCGCCGCTGTCATAAAAAGCCAGGCCCACATAGCCCACCGACTCGCAGCTCTTCAGGATTTCAGCACCGACTGGGCCGTCCAAAGATTTGCGCATGTGCTCGACCGAGCTGAACAAGAAGGGCATGGTGGGCACCATGGTCATGGGGCAAACGCCGTTCATGGGCGCCACGTTCACACGCACCATGTCCAGGGCGCCAATTTTCACTTGGTCAATGGTTTCTTTTTCAGAGCCCAAAGCGCCTTTGTTGAACACCTTGATTTTGTGCTTACCGCCCGACAATTTTTCGAGCACGGTGCTCATGTGTTTGACGGCGACCACGGTGGGGTAGTCATCGGCGTTGTGAATGTCTGCCGAGCGAAATTCAATCGCATGGGCCGACAAAGACAAGGTGGCTGCAATGGCCAAGAGGGTCGGTTTGATTTTTTTCATGAATGTCTCCAAGGTTGAGTGAGTGAGGTTGAAAAAACAGTTAAGCACTGACGGGAAAACGAGAAAAAATTGGCTCAGGCATGCCGCGCACACCCGGTTGCAACGCGATCACCGCGCCACTTAGTCCGCGGGTGTCTTCTGTGGTTTGAGCAGGAATGATGGATGTCACAAATAACTGGTCCAGCTCTGCGCCACCAAAGGCGCACATGGCGGGCTTGGGCATAGGCACAGTGAGCGAGCGCACCCACTGCCCCGCGGGGTCAAAGGCATGCACCTGCCCTGCGTCGTTGCCACAAATCCAGTAATGCCCCTGGGCATCAACCGCCGCTCCATCGGGGCGTCCGGGCCAGAGGGTCATGTCCACAAAGACGCGCCGGTGGCTCAACTCGCCGGTGTCGGCATTCACATCAAAGGCCCAAATTTTTTGCACCGTGGGGTGCGAGTCAGACAAATAGAGCGTGCGGCCATCGGGGCTCATGCCCAAGCCGTTGGGGGTGAGCATGCCGGTAACATGCGGGCCGGTCAGACCGCGCTCATCCAGGCAATACAGCCCACCCATCGGCGATGCCAATGACATGTCCATCACCATGGTGCCCACCCACAAACGGCCACTGGCATCGCAGCGGCCGTCATTGAAGCGCATGCCAGGCGCTGGGTGCTCGATGCGGGCCAACCACTGCAAGCCCACGCTGGCGTCATCGGCCAGTGTGATGAGCGCGATGCCCGACTCCATGGCCGCAATGAGTTGCCCCTGCGTGGCCGTCAAGGCGATGCACCCCACGCGCTCGGGCAAGCGCCATGAGAGCAAAGTCGCCGGCACACCCGAGGCCCCCTGAGCAGCGCACCGCACAAAGGGGCCTTCAATGTCGACCCACCACAAGCACTGCGCTCGCACGTCCCAGATGGGGGACTCGCCCACGCGGTCGTGGGCATCGACGATGACTTGGTAGGTGTTCATGAAAGGGTTGTCAGAAAAAGACTTGATCTGATACATTGTCAAAAAAGCGATGTAATCAGTTGTCGTACAAGTAGATTGTTATCCACTCAGCAACAATTCGGAATGGGTATTTACCCGATGAACACAATGCCACCTGCCACCCCGAAGCGAAAAAGCCGCAGCCTGACCTTCGAACTGGTCGAACAACTGAGTGCCGAAATCCAAAACGGTTCTCTCTCTCACGGCCAAAAATTGCCCACCGAGGCGGCCATCATGGAACGCTTTGGCGTCAGCCGAACCGTGGTCAGAGAGGCCATCTCCAAACTCCAGGCCGCCGGCCTGGTGGAAACCCGCCACGGCATTGGTACCTTCGTTTTAGAACAGACCGACACCCCCGTCTTTCGCGTCAATCCCAACCAATTGGGGACGCTGCACGATGTTGTGGCCTTGCTTGAACTGCGCATCAGCATCGAGACCGAAGCCGCTGCCCTGGCCGCAGTCAGGCGCAGTGACGAGAATTTAAGGGTCATGCAAGAAGCCCTGATCGCCTTTTCAAATGCCATTGAAGGGGGTCGCGATGCGATTGCGGCCGACTTCCAGTTTCACCACGAAATTGCCCGCGCCACGCAAAACAACCACTTCGCGGACATGATGAATTCACTCGGATCGCAGGCCATTCCCAGAGCCCGTCTGGCCACCGATGACAGCCAAGACCCACCCAAATTGAATTACTTGCGCCGGGTTCACCACGAGCACGAAAACATCTTGAATGCCATAGCCGCGCAAGATGCCGAATCGGCCCGAGCCGCCATGCGCACGCATTTGTCCAACAGCCGAGACCGCCACAAAAAACGGGCCGCTGAGCAAACCTGATCCTCGTCCTGAGGGTAAATACGCATTCATCAAACCGTCCTTAGTTGTACGATGTCTGCTCAATATTGAGTGTTTTACGCCATGCCTATGTCCTCCTCCACCCCCGTGGTCACCCGCATGCAAGTGGTTCCTGTTGCAGGCCACGACGGCATGCTGCTCAACCTGAGCGGCGCGCACGCCCCTTTCTTCACCCGCAACATCGTCATCCTGACCGACTCCGCCGGCCGCACTGGCGTGGGCGAAGTGCCAGGGGGCGAAAAAATTCGCCAAACCCTGGAAGACGCCTGCCCCCTGATTGAGGGCCAAGCGGTGGGCGACTACAACCGGCTGCTGAATGCCATGCGCCACCAATTTGCCGAGCGCGACAGCGGCGGCCGTGGCAACCAAACTTTTGATTTGCGCATCACCATCCATGCGGTGACCGCCGTCGAGAGCGCCTTGCTCGACTTGCTGGGCCAGCACCTGAATGTGCCGGTGTGCGCGCTGTTAGGGCAAGGCCAGCAGCGCGAACGCGTTCAAATGTTGGGCTATTTGTTTTATGTAGGCGACCGCGAGCAAACCACCCTGCCCTACCGCAGCGAGCCTGAGCAAAGCGACGACTGGTTGCGCCTGCGGCACGAAAAAGCCATGACTGCGACCGATGTGGTGCGCTTGGCCGAGGCCGCTCAAGCGCGCTATGGTTTTCAAGACTTCAAGCTCAAAGGCGGTGTGCTGCGTGGTGAAGAAGAGGTCGAAGCGATTGTGGCGTTGCACGAGCGCTTTCCCAAAGCCCGCATCACGCTCGACCCCAATGGCGGCTGGTTGCTCAAAGATGCGATTCGCCTGCTGCGCGATCACCGCGACACCATGGCCTACGCCGAAGACCCTTGCGGTGGCGAGGGGGTGTTTTCTGGGCGCGAAGTCATGGCCGAATTTCGCCGTGCCACGGGCTTGCCAACGGCCACCAACATGGTGGCCACCGACTGGCGCGAAATGGCCCACAGCATTCAGCTGCAATCGGTCGACATTCCGTTGGCCGATCCGCACTTCTGGACGCTGCAAGGTTCGGTGCGTGTGGCGCAGTTGTGCCAGATGTACGACCTGACCTGGGGCTCGCATTCCAACAACCACTTTGATATTTCGTTGGCCATGTTCACGCACTGCGCGGCCGCAGCGCCGGGCAAAGTCACCGCCATCGACACGCACTGGATTTGGCAAGACGGTCAGTTCCTGACGCAAAACCCCTTGCAAATCAAAGAGGGCTATGTGGATGTGCCCAAGAAGCCCGGGCTGGGCATCGACATCGACATGGCCGCCATCGAAAAAGCGCACCAACTTTATTTGCAGCACGGACTGGGCGCGCGAGACGACGCCATCGCCATGCAGTTTTTGATTCCTGGCTGGAAGTTCAACCCCAAAATGCCGGCGCTGGTGCGCTGAGCCCGGGGCAACACCGACCACCACTTGCCGAATTGCACTCACTCACCCACTCGAATTTGGAGAAAAACATGAATCTGGGATTTATCGGTCTGGGCATCATGGGCAAACCCATGGCTGGCCACTTGATGGCCGCTGGCCACACGCTCTTTGTGCATTCACGCAGTGGCGTTCCTGCCGAGGTGCTGGCCCAAGGCGCACAGGCTTGCGCATCGCCAGCTGAAGTGGCGCAAAAAGCCGACATCATTTTCACCATGGTGCCCGACACACCGCATGTGCAAGACGTGCTGTTTGGCGAGCACGGCATCGCCAAAGGCCTGACTGCAGGCAAAACGGTGGTCGACATGAGCTCAATCTCGCCCATTGCCACCAAGGGCTTTGCCGCGCAAATCAACGCGCTGGGTTGTGACTATCTGGATGCGCCCGTTTCGGGCGGTGAAGTTGGCGCCAAAGCGGCCAGTCTCACCATCATGGTGGGCGGCAGCGAGGCAGCGTTCAACAAAGTGCACCCCCTGTTTGCCGTGATGGGCAAAAACATCACGTTGATTGGCGACAACGGCAGCGGCCAGACTTGCAAAGTCGCCAACCAAATCATCGTGGCGCTGAACATCGAGGCGGTGGGCGAGGCGCTGTTGTTTGCCGCCAAAGCAGGCGCAGACCCGGCCAAAGTGCGCCAAGCCCTGATGGGCGGCTTGGCCACCAGCCGCATTTTGGAGCTGCACGGCGAGCGCATGATCAAGCGCACCTTCAACCCGGGGTTTCGCATCGAGCTGCACCAAAAAGACCTCAACTTGGCGCTGGAAGGCGCCAAGGCCATGGGGCTCAGTTTGCCAAACACCGCCAATGCCCAGCAATTGATGAACACCTGCGTGGCGCATGGCGGCGCGGCATGGGACCACTCGGGCTTGGTGCGCGCCCTCGAGATCGCGGCCAACTTTCAAGTGGCTGGCAATTAACCTCCAAACGACAACACACTCAAGAGACACGCCATGGACATGCCCATCAACCACTTCAAGCACGCGCTGCAATCAGGCCAAAAGCAAATCGGGCTGTGGTCGCACTTGTGCAGCAACATCAGCACTGAAATCTTGGCGCATTGCGGCTTTGACTGGCTGCTGCTGGACATGGAGCACTCGCCCAACGACATTCCTGAAATCTTGTCGCAACTGCAAGCCATGCAAGGCAGCCCCACCACGCCGATCGTGCGCCCGCCGTGGAACGACATGGTGACCTTCAAACGCTTGCTCGACATTGGCGTGCAAACCCTGCTGGTGCCCTACATCCAAACCGAAGAAGAAGCGCGGCAAGCCGTCTCGTACACCCGCTACCCCCCACATGGAGTGCGTGGTTATGCCGGTGCGCCTCGGGCCAGCCATTACGGCCGCGTCAAAGGCTATGCCCACAACAGCAGCGATGAAATTTGCGTGTTGCTGCAAGTCGAAACCGTGCAAGGCCTGCAAAACATCGAAGCCATCGCCGGTGTCGAAGGCGTGGATGGGGTCTTCATCGGCCCCGGCGATTTGTCGGCCGCGCTGGGCCACTTGGGCAACCCCAAGCACCCCGAAGTTTTGAAAGTCATTGACGAAGCCATTGCCCGCATCCGCGCTTGCGGCAAAGCGGCGGGCATCTTGACGGGCGACGAAACCCTGGCCAAACACTATGTCGAGCAAGGCTGCCTGTTTGTTGCGGTGGGCGCCGATCAAAACGTGTTGCGCGACAGCGCGACGGCACTGGCCGGTCGATTCAAATCTTAAAGACGGAACCCCCTATGTTGAACCCACTTCCTTCTGGTATTCGATTTCCCCGCTTGTTGCTCACCGGTGCCGGTGGCAACTTGGGCCAAGAGTTGCGCCCGCGTCTCAAAGCTTATTGCGACGTGCTGCGCGTCAGCCACCGCCGCGACTTGGGCCCGGCAGCGGCAGGCGAAGAGGTGCAGATCGCCTCGCTCGAAGATGCCGACCAAATGATGGCGCTGCTCGACGGCGTGAGCGCCGTGGTGCACATGGGCGGTGTCTCTACCGAGCAGCCTTGGGCGCCCATATTGGCGGGCAACATTGTGGGCATGGTCAACCTCTACGAAGCCGCTCGCCTCAAAGGCGTCAAGCGCATTGTGTTTGCCAGCTCCAACCACGTCACGGGCTTTTACCGCCAAGACGAAGTGGTCAACACCCGCATGCCGCCCAAGCCCGACGGGTTTTATGGCTTGTCCAAAGCCTTTGGCGAAGACGTGGCTCAAATGTATTGGGACCGTTGGGGCATCGAGACCGTGAGCCTGCGCATTGGCTCGTCCTTTACCGAGCCGCGTGACCGCCGCATGTTGGCCACCTACTTGAGCTACGACGACCTCGAGCGCTTGGTGGTGGCCGCGCTGACCGCGCCTATCGTTGGGCACAGCATCATTTACGGCATGTCGGACAACCAAACCACTTGGTGGGACAACACGCATGCCAAACACATTGGCTACCGGCCGCAAGACTCTTCCGACGTTTTCCGTCATGCGGTCGAGGCCCGCCAGCAAACCATCGACCAACAAGACCCGGCCGCCATTTACCAAGGCGGCGCGTTTGTGAAGGCCAAGCCCCACGGCTGAGCCGCGCCCCGGGGGGCTGAAGCCTGAATCAGCCCCCACAATAAATTTCAAACGCTTTAGCGCAAGTTTCAAAGCGCCGGTGAATGGCTGCGGCTACGATGGCCCTTTTGCAACCATTGCCCCCCTTTCAGGAGCCTCCATGTCCGTGATCACCAACATCGAAGACTTGCGCGTTTTGGCCGAAAAACGCGTTCCGCGCATGTTCTACGATTACGCCGACAGCGGCTCTTGGACAGAAGGCACCTACCGCGCCAACGAAAGCGACTTCCACAAAATCAAGCTGCGCCAGCGCGTGGCGGTGAACATGGAAAACCGCACCCTCGCCACAAAAATGGTGGGCATCGACACCAAAATGCCCGTCTGCATTGCGCCCGTGGGCCTGACCGGCATGCAACACGCCGATGGCGAAATGCACGCCGCTATGGCGGCCAAAAAGTTTGGCATTCCGTTCACCTTGTCGACCATGAGCATTTGCTCCATCGAAGACGTGGCGGCCCACACGCAAGCGCCGTTTTGGTTTCAGCTTTACATGATGCGTGACCGTGACGCCATGATCCGCATGATCGACCGCTGCAAGGCGGCCAACGTGAGCGCCTTGGTGCTCACACTCGATTTGCAAGTGATTGGCCAACGCCACAAAGACCTGAAAAACGGCCTGACCGCGCCACCCCGCCCCACCCTGGCCAACATCATCAACCTGATGACCAAGCCGCGCTGGTGCTTGGGCATGGCGGGCACCAAACGCCACACCTTTGGCAACCTGGTGGGCCACGTCAAAGCGGTCTCCAACATGAAGTCGCTGGCCTCTTGGACCAACGAACAATTTGACCCAACCCTCAATTGGGAAGACGTCGCGTGGGTCAAAAAACAATGGGGCGGCAAACTCATCTTGAAGGGCATCATGGACGTGGAAGACGCCCAACTGGCCGTGGCCAGCGGAGCCGATGCCATCGTGGTCAGCAACCACGGCGGCCGCCAACTCGATGGCGCTCCCAGCAGCATCGAAGCGCTGCCGGCCATTGTGGCCGCGGTGGGCAGCCAAATTGAGGTTTGGATGGACGGCGGCATTCGCTCGGGCCAAGACGTGCTGAAGGCTTGGGCGCTGGGCGCCAAAGGCGTGATGATTGGCCGGGCCATGGTGTACGGCTTGGGCGCCATGGGCGAAGCCGGCGTGACCAAAGCGCTGCAAATTTTGCACAAAGAACTCGATGTGACGATGGCCTTTTGCGGCCGCACCGACATCCAAACGGTGGACCAATCCATCTTGCTGCCGGGCACCTTCCCGACTGCCTAAAACTTGGCTTTTGTCGTATGAGCGGGGCCGCTGGGTGAAGAAGCGGCCCTTGCCTCGCGCTATGCTTCTGGGGTGACCGAAAACGCTTCTTCAACCCCACTTGTGCGGCGCATCGCCCACCTCGACATGGACGCTTTTTATGCGTCGTGCGAGTTGCTGCGCTACCCGCAACTCAAGGGCTTGCCGGTGGTCATTGGGGGTGGTCGGCGCAAAGAAGACGATCTGCTGGGCAAACTGCAACACGCCTACCCCGACGGCGACTGGACTGAAGAAAGTTTTGCCGAAAAACTGGACCGCATTCCGGTCGACTTTTTCCCGCGCATCGAGGGTTACACCGGGCGCGGCGTCATCACCACCGCCACCTATGCGGCGCGGCAATTTGGCATCGGCTCGGCCATGGGCCTCATGAAAGCCGCCAAGCTCTGCCCGCAAGCCATCTTGTTGCCCGTGGACTTTGACCGCTATCGGCATTTCTCACGCACCTTCAAATCCATCATCACCGACATCGCGCCCGTCATGCAAGACCGCGGCGTTGACGAGGTGTACATCGACTTCACCCAAGTGCCGGGTGGTCAACGCGAGGGCGGTCGGGTGTTGGCAAGGCTGATTCAAAAAAGTATTTTTGATGCGACCGGCCTGACCTGCTCGATCGGCGTAGCGCCCAACAAACTGATCGCCAAAATGGCCAGCGAGTTCAACAAGCCCAACGGCATTTCTATCGTGCACGAGGCCGACCTGCAAAGCCTGATCTGGCCACTGGCTTGCCGCAAGATCAATGGCGTGGGCCCCAAGGCCGATGAAAAACTCAAAGGCTTTGGCATCCACACCATTGGCGAACTGGCAGCGCGCGAGCCGCATTGGCTGGTCGAACACTTTGGCAAAAGCTATGGCGCTTGGCTGCACGAGGCCGCTTGGGGGCGCGACGACCGGCCGCTGGAGACTGAGAGCGAGCCCGTCAGCATGAGCCGCGAGACCACCTTCGAGCGCGACTTGCACGCCGTGCGCGACCGCGCTGAGCTGGGCGCAGTGTTCACCCGCTTGTGCGAGCAAGTGGCCGCCGACCTGAAGCGAAAAGGCTACGAAGGCCGCACCATCGGCATCAAAATTCGGTATGACAACTTTCAAGCCGTGACGCGAGACCAAAGCATCGACGGCTACACCCACGACGCCCAACGCATTCGCCAAGTGGCGGGCCAATGCCTGAAACGCGTGGACCTGTCACGCCGCATTCGGCTGCTGGGCGTGCGCGTGGGCACGCTGGTCAAGGCCGGGACAGGTGCCGCCCTTAACAGTCACCCCATAATCGCAGAAGAGACCGAGCACGGACCCCAAACGCTGTTGTTCACTGACGACTGAGGGCCAGAGCGCAGCTTAGTGGCTGTGCAGTTTCTCTTGCAGCCACACCTTGATGAGTGACTGGTAGGGCACATCCCGGGCATTGGCCGCCACCTTGATGCCGTCAAGTAAATGCTGTGGCAACCGAAGCGAAATCGTCTTGGTGGTGGGTTTCAAGTTGGGCAACTTGACCTTTTGTGCCTTTGTCCAGTCCACATGCACCGTGGAGTCATGCGTCTCCCAGTAGGCGCGCTCCTGAGCCTCTGTTTTGAATTTGGGAATCGGTTCTTTAGCTGTCTGCTTGCTCATAAACACTGCGCTCCTTTCTGTGCATGTCCCTTGCTGAAATCACACGAATCAACTCGCCTGACCGGCGCAAAGTGAAGGTGATGTGCAATCGTCGCCCCTCATCCGTTGCACCCAACGCATGAAGCCGAACCTCACCTTGGCTGTGCGCAATGTCGTCCAACATCAGCAGGGGCGCGTTGAAGAAAACCTGTTCGGCTTCAGCCATGCTCACACCATGTTTGTCATTCTTACGCTCGTTGCCCGCATCCCATTCAAAGCCGACGATGGTTGAAAGATCAATCATATTTTGTATATTACTATCATTTACAAAAATTGGTTAATCAGTTCCTATTTGGTCAAAACCGGGACACGCCCAGTCACAACAAACCGATACATTGCCCAAATAGGAGACAGCCCATGGACAAACTCAACTGCTTTTCCCTCTCGACTGAAAACCACATTGCCCATTTGGTGATGAACCGCCCCGAGGCGATGAACACCATGCACCCCACTTTTTGGCGCGAGTTGCATGAGGTGCTGACCGACATCCACAAAGCTGGCACTGCCCGGGCGCTGGTGATCTCCAGCACGGGCAAACACTTCAGCGCCGGCATGGACTTGCAGACCTTTGGTAGCGCCATTCAAATGGACGACAGCAGCGCCGAAGGCCGCTCGGCCGTGTACGACTTGCTGACCGACATGCAGCACACCTTCACGCTGCTAGAAGAATTGCGCATCCCGGTCATTGCCGCCATCCACGGTGGTTGCATTGGCGGCGCGGTGGACATGGTGACCGCTTGCTGCTTGCGCTATGCCTCGGCAGACGCGTTTTTCTGCATCCAAGAAATCAACATCGGCATGGTGGCCGACGTGGGCACTTTGCAACGTTTGCCCAAGTTGCTGCCCATGGCACTCGTCAAAGAATTGGCGTACACCGGCAGGCGCCTGAGTGCCGACAAAGCCCTCGCCCATGGCTTGGTGAACGACGTGCTGCCCACCCAAGAAGCCACTGTAGCCGCCGCCCTGCAAGCGGCCAAAGAGATTGCCAGCAAACCGCCCGTGGCCATTTGGGGCACCAAGCAAGTGCTGCACTATGCCCGCGACCACAGCACCGAAGACAGCCTGCGCCACATGGGCTGGCTGCAAGGCGCGATCTGGAGCAACGCCAACGTGCGCGAAGCCATCAGCGCCATGCAACAAAAACGCGAAGCGAACTTCGCGCCGCTGCCGCCGCTCAAGGGGTTTAGAGAGTTTGGGTGAGCGACTGGGCGGAACTGCCATCCATGAATCAGGCAGATTTCGCCACTCCAAACGGATTGAACACCTCAAACCCCAGCGCCTGAAAATCCGCCACATTCCTCGTCGCCACGGTCAGTCCGTGCACTTTCGCGGTGGCCGCAATCATGGCATCTTCGTAGAGCGTGTCTGACTTGCGGTGCATGAGTTTTGCCCAAGCCGTGAACGCGGCCGCATCCATAGGCAAAACGTTGTACGCGCCCGCAACCAACACCAACCAATCCTCAATTTGCTGAGCCTTGTTGGGGTCTTGCTCGCGGGTCAACTCGATCCCCGCTTGAATTTCGCCAATCGTGACCGCAGAGACGCTCAGCTGAGCGTCGTCCAGCGATTCCAACCAAGCCAACACTCCGGCATGCGGGCGTGGCTTGCGCAACTCGGACACCACGTTGGTGTCCAGCAAATAGCGCTGCGTCACAGCATCGGCTCCACAGGTCGACGTTTGGCTTGTCCTCGCGCCGGCACGATCAAGTCAGTGCGGGCTTGGTCTGAGAGCAGCAGTTGTTTGAGCGAGGGGCGAACTGCCGACTGGATGCGTCGCCATTCCTGCACCGGCACCAGAACGGCAGCTTCAGTGCCGCGCCGTGTGACCATTTGAGGGCCCTCGACCAGGCAAGCATCTAAAAATTCACTGAACCGCGCTTTCGCGTCCTGTACTGGCCATGTCTGCATTTCAACCCCCTATTGACTAGTCATCTGTCTAGTTTGACTTGAATTTTCGCAGCTGTCAAATTGCAGCCCTGCCACCCCCAGATGAACGCTGGCACACTCACATTTCCACAAGCCTCCACCCCATGAAAATCTTCCACAACACCCGCCACGCCGAGCACGCAGGCCGACAAGAAATGTTTCGCGGCCGCATGGTCGATTGCCATGAAGTGCCCGAGCGTTTGCAACATGTGTTGGACGAACTGGCGCGGCGGCCCGTGGGCAGTTTGCATGTACCTGCAGACAACCTGCCGTTAGATGCAGCCTTGCAGCGGGTGCACAGCGCAGATTATTTGGACTTTTTAGCCAACGCATGGCGCGACTGGGTGGCGCTGGACCCAGCCAACGCAACCGTAGACGCCCTGCCCTCGGTCTGGCCGCTGGCCTCCAAGCACGGCTTTCGCACCGATATGCCGCCACTCAACTTTGCGGCGCGGCTGGGGCAATATGCCTTCGACTCGGGCACCCCCTTGATGGCCGGCAGCTGGGCCGCTGCGCGTGAAGGAGCCGCCTGTGCGCTGGCCGCCGCCCAAGCCGTTTTGGGTGGCGAGCGTGTGGCCATGGCGCTGACCCGCCCACCGGGCCACCATGCCGGCCCCAATTACATGGGCGGTTATTGCTTCATCAACAACGCCGCCGTGGCCGCACAAGCCTTGCGCGACGGTGGGCTGCAGCGCGTGGCCGTGCTCGATGTGGACTACCACCACGGCAACGGCACACAAACTTGTTTTGATGAGCGCAGCGATGTGTTCACTGCCTCCATCCACGGCGACCCGCGCACCGAATATCCGTTCTTTTTGGGCCACGCCGACGAGCGCGGGCATGGCGCAGGCGAAGGCTTCAACCTCAACCTGCCGCTGCCACGCGGCACTGGGTTTGAGGTTTGGTGGGCCACGCTGCAAACCGCATTGCAAGCCGTGAGCAACTTTGCGCCGCAGGCGCTGGTGGTGCCGCTGGGGCTGGACACATTTGAGGGCGACCCAATTTCGGGCTTCAAGTTGAAAAGCAGCCACTACCTGCAAGTGGGCCAAGCCATCGCCCAATTGGGCCTGCCCACGGTGTTGACCTTTGAGGGCGGCTACGCCGTGGCC
>JACCDN010291900.1_pt1 | contig 17590 bp, 17 predicted proteins | sample 7441691 | NCBI WGS metagenome assembly JACCDN01 (sample SAMN15323439, study PRJNA562643) | freshwater metagenome | isolation source: river surface water | place: USA:Blue River Watershed | collected 2017-08-16
CTATTTATGATATGGAAAATGATAATCGATTTCACGAAGAAGATACGATTGCTTATGCTCCAATTTCACATGATAATACTCGTTATATTTTCTTACCTGTTACCGAAAAAATGCATATCCCAAGTGATCGCCCAGAGCTTTTTAAATACTATTTAGAAGATCCATTTCTGACTATCCTAAAAGTGAGAAAAGAAGAACGTAGAAGAAGTGAATTCGATCTCATTCTTTACACAAATGTGGAAGGACATGAACGAGTCAAAGAAAGTGCTCACGAAGGTTTAAAGTACTACTTCATCAATGATTCAAATGATCGCAGGCTTTTCTTTGAAAATCGTTTTATCGATGTATGCGACTGGTTTTATAAGGCCACTGAAGATTGCTTTGATGCCGAAGATATTGAGGGAGATGTTCATAAAAAAAGAATAAACGCTTTAAATAAAGATAGTTCAAAAACTTCAGCAATATTTTTAGGTGAAGAAATTAATTTATAAACTAGCGACAAGTAAGAATATGATCCTTGCTGCAAACAATCTGTAAATCTTCTTGGCAAAAACCCGCAGGACTTTCATCAAAACATAGCTCTGAATTCTCTAAGTCGAAAATTTTAGCCCCAGCAGGACAGGCCGGTTCATCTTTTTTTCCGCAATTATTTTGACCACAAAACCTCGATCCGCCTTGCGGGCAATTATAGTCCACAACTTCATACCAGCCAAAGCGACATTGATCACAAAGATCTTCACCAACTATTTCGCATTTATTATTAATTTTGCGGCATTTTTTTGCTGAACCTAAAATAAATGAATCATTTATATTTCCAATGCGCAAATCCATCGGATTCTTTAAAGTTCTTAATCTTATCCACAAATTAGGAGATACCGCATCCTTCTTTATAGGACTAGCATAAGTGAATGGCCGCATTTTTTTTAAACTAATCAAAGGGATCGAAAATGTTTGAGGCATTTTATGATGTTCAAAGGTAAAAATAAGTATATCGTTTTTGTAACCTTGATTAAACTTAATTTCAAGCTTATCTAGATCTAAAAGCGTGAAATCGGTATTCTCAATATCACTACAAGAAAATCTTGTTTCTAAGTAGCGAAACCATAATTTTCCGCCTTTATTTCTAAAAGGTGTTTGATAATACAAGCAGAGTCTTTGATTGAGATTTTTTTCTTGATCACTAAACAATCCATCTAAAATTACAATCGGAATGCCTTGAGGTTCTTTTATCTCTCCAAGGTTCACATAGCTCTTATCAATACTTTTTAAAGACGCTAACGAATCTAGCAATTTCAGAAAAAAATCTTCGGGAATAATTTCAGCGTTCTTTTTTTCACAAGAAGCAGAAAGTAATAGAAGAAGAAATAGTGAGGTTAAAGTTTTTTTCACTTAATACTTACCTCGCGCATGCAGCGAAACCCTACTTCTAAATTTTTTCCTTTATAGACCATTGGCAATTGATCACCATCACCAAAATTAAAATGAGCACTATCATGCCCTTCGCCATCCCAAAATGCTCTTTTTCCTAATTTGTGCCACGAAGATGACAAAGGAAAATAAAATGAAGATGCACGCAAGTTCTCTTTACTATCAATCGGATTGTAAACGTATTCAAAAACTCCTCCCATTACTTCTTTTAATCCCGCCCAAGTCGGCTCACTTCCCCATTTTAATTGGGGGAATTTGCTCTTGCATTCTTCACCATAAATGAGTTTGCAATTTTTCTCATTAATCTCTTTGGGGTTTTTAACTATCCAAGCTTCAGAATTTTTTTTAACCCAATAATAGGATCCGCGCTCATAGTTTTTTGAGGTTTTTTCTCGCATTTCAAAAGGAATAAAGGTCGCAGCATCAAAAAGATCGGCCCTAAAAATTTGCTTTCCATAAAAAGAACAAAGATCCTGCATTTGTTTAAGTTTTAAATGAGTTACTGGCTCAAAATCATATTTGTGATCAGTAAACATTGAAAGATTTTCATGCGGTTTCACTCTAAGCCAATAATTATAATCGGCCTTTGTCATCAGATGAACATCAATGAAATATTTTTTCCCAATAGTATCAAAATAAATTTCTGAATTTTTATCTGCTTTCTTTTCACCATAAGCAAAATATCGTTCATCTAAAAAAACCTCATGGCAATTGTTTTCCAACATAGCATCAAATTTTTCTTCACCTTGATTAAGAGCTAATTTAATTCCAAAAGCCTGATGAGTTATATCAGTACTTTCGTTATTTGATGGGACGAGGACGTCAAAAAGATATTTTTCATTAAGTGTTACTAATCGAACTTCATAACTTATTCCATTCATTCGCTCAATTATGAGTGGCTTGTTTTTTATTTTTTTAAAATCATACAGACATTGAAGAATTTGACCTGAACAAGAAAGTCGATAACTTTCTTTTTCACTCAGGTGATATTTTTTTAAACATTCATCAGCAACCAAAGGCCACCATTTGTGATTTATAGGATCTCTGAAAAAACTTTCAAGTTCACGGGCGGATTTAATTAGGAGTAAGCGCTTGTAAAGTTTATGAGTTTCCTTTTTTTCATTTTTTTTACTAACATTACCCGACAAAAACATTTCAATGAAAAAAAAGATTCCAACAAGAACAAGAATTAGTCCTACTAGAGTTAAGTACTTGTATGCCGATTTCATTTTGGATTTCATTTTACCCTGCTCGAGGCTACAATTATAAGTGAGGAATCTCAATTTTCATAGGACACTTTCACTGGATTTCCTCAAAAGGATAAAGAAGATGAATTGGGAACAATGGCTAGATGATAATCAAAATGGTAAAACTAGTGAGTTAGAAGTACTTTCATTTACCGACTATATGACCAATGTCTTCGCGAAAAATCCATTAAATGAATCAAGACCCACATATAAGTATTTAGCCGATATGCTAAATTTTTATGGGCGAAATAGCGACGGCAGCTTCAAGCTTTTTCAAAAAGAACACCCTGATTGCCCACCAGTGTTTGGCCAAGTAAAAGTTCAACAAATGCTTTTTCAAAATATTCAAAATTTTGAAGAAGAAGGCTTCAATAACAAATTTATTTTATTGGTTGGCCCTAATGGATCTTCTAAATCTTCTTTGGTTAGAAAATTAATCAAAGGAGCTGAAGAGTATTCAGAAGGGGAAGAGGGAAAACTGTATACCTTCAGTTGGATTTTTCCTATTGATAATTTTGTAAAAGGCTCACTTGGATTAAATCAAAAAAATCGCGATGGAAGCACAATGAGTTCTTATGCTCAGCCTGGAAGACAAAGACATATCTGCGATCATGCCATCCGAATTAAAGGATCATCCTTTGCTTTTAATTCCAAAAGAACAAAGGCAAATCATTCTAGAAAAAGAATTAATAAACCATCCTCAGTTTTTAGATAGTGTTCGCAAATCATATTTGTATCGTGGAGATTTATCAAATAGAAATAAGATGATTTACGATGCTCTACTAAAAAGTTACAAAGGAAAACAAAGTGAAGTCTTAAAACACATTCGCGTCGAGCGTTTTTATGTTTCAAAGAGATACTCAACCGCGGCTGTAACAATTGAACCTCAGTTACATGTTGATGCGAGAATGCAACAGATTACAATGGACCGTAGGCTCGCCTCACTACCGCCAAGTTTACAATCGCTTAATCTTTTTTCATTACAAGGTGAAGCAGTTCTTGCAAATCGCGGTATTTTAGAATATTCCGATTTATTAAAGCGCCCGCTCGACGCTTACAAATATCTTTTAATGACAATGGAGACTGGAACAATTAATCTGCAAGGTATTTTAACTGAACTTGATATTTTCTTCGTTGGTACCTCTAATGAAATTCACTTGTCTGCATTTAAACAACATCCTGACTTTAATTCATTTAAAGGTCGATTTAATTTCGTTACCGTTCCTTACCTGTTAGATATCAATGATGAACAAAAAATTTATCAGGAACAAGTTAATGGCCTAAAGGAAAAAGCGAGTTTTGAACCACATGCTCTTGAAGCACTTTGTTTATTTGCTATCATGACTAGATTGCGCGTTTGTCAGACAAAAAATTTCCCCGATAAAAAACTTGCAAACATCGCAACCAATCTAAACCCACTGGAAAAAGCTCTCTTTTTAGCAGGAGTTGAGCTCCCAGAAAGATTAGATATAGAATCAAAACAAATTTTGCGCCAAGGCCTTGAAGAAGTTATGAATGAATATCAAAATGACTCTTTATACGAGGGAAAATTTGGATTATCCCCACGCGATTTAAAACACGTGATTTATCGTCTTGCTTCTTATCACAAGACTGTGACGTTTGTTGAAGTGCTAGAATACTTAGCGAAGCTTATCGCCAAGAAAAATGAATATGATTTTTTAAACATGGCCCCTCAGGCAGATTACCATAACCCTCCTCGTTTCATTGATTTGATTAAAGAATTTTCATTAGATTCATTTGACAATGAACTGAGATCTTCACTCGGCTTAGTAGACGATCGCTCATACGAAGATTTTATTCGACGCTATATTGAAAATATCAATGCTTTAATTAAAGGCGAAAAAATAAAAAATGTTACAACTGGTAAATATATTGAACCCGACCAGTTTTTTATTAAGGAATTCGAGTCATCAATCGGATTAAAAGAAGATGCTAAAGTTTATCGCTCGCATCTAATTTCTAAACTAGGTGCTTATTACTTAGATAATCCAGGAAAAGCTATTTTATATACCGACGTTTTCCCTGATCTCGTCGATCGTCTACAAGAATCATTTCGGGTTGAACAAAAGAAAGTCATCATGAGTATTTCAAAAAATATCGTATACTTTGAGGCCGAACTTTCTAAAAATGTCGATCCACAAAAAGGAACCCCACTTTCAGAAGAAAATAGAAAGATTATTGGTGCAGTTGTTCAAAATTTAAAAAATAAATATAACTATTCCACAATGGGTGCTATTTCATCTTTAAAATTTATTATTAAAGAAAGATATTAGTGTGCTAATAGTTAACCATGAGTTTAATAAGCAAAGCCTACCGATCTGATATTTATGAAGTTATTCTGCTAGTCGATGAAGAACAGAAAAACATGCGCCTCGATCAGTTTTTACAAGAATATCTAGATTCATTTTCTAGAGAAGCAGTTAAGAAAAAAATTAGAGACAACGAAATTTCAATCAAAGACCGTCCAGGCGTTCATAAGCCCTCGACGGTCCTTCATCACAAAGACGTCGTTACTATTATATTTAAAAAAACTCATTATGAAGATGAATATTGGCGTGGAAAAAAACTTGATCTTGTTCTTCATCCTGAGCTGGTTTATGAAGATGAAGAGCTCATTGTCATTTCTAAACCGCCTTTTATGGCAACTCACCCGGCCGGACGCCATGTCTTTAACTGTGCAACCGTTTTTTTTGAAATGAAATATGAAAAAACCATTCACTCTCTTCATCGTATTGATCGTGAGACCTCAGGAATCTTAATGCTCGGAAAAAATCCAAACATGGCGCAAACAATGATGACGAACTTTGAAGATGATACCGTCAAAAAATGTTATCTTTTCATTGCTAAAAAAACTCCAACTTACAATGGTCAAAAAGAATTTGAAGCTCGTGAACGTCTGGCCAGCCCAGATGATGGTATCAAACGTGTCGTCGTTGAAGCCTACCCCGAAAACTCTGGCGAGGGAAAGCATGCAAAGACTTTATTTAAAGTTTTAGAAGATATTGGCGATTATGTTATTGCGCTAGCTTTTCCGCAAACTGGGCGACAACATCAAATTCGTGTTCATGCTAAAGCGCATGGTTTACCACTTTTAGGTGACAAACTTTATCTAGGAAACTATGAAATGTTTCAGCGATTTAAAGATCAATATGCCACCGAAGCTGACTATGAACTTATGGAATTGCCTCGTCATGCTCTTCACGCAATTGCTTTACGTATTCCATACAAGGGCGAAGAAAAATTATTTGTCACTAAAATTCCGCAGGATTTTAGGGAATGGATCGAGCAAAAATCTAACGTAAATATCAATGAACTTGAAGGTAAAATTCAAAAAGAAGCTGAAAAGTTAAAAATTTAAGATCTAAGTAAAATTCACTTGACTGAATTTTACTCACGAGTAAAATTCAGTTATATGAATATTACTCGTTACATAAAAAAATACATTCAGAAAGACCTTGCGAAAAAAATGGTTTTTATAGGTGGACCAAGACAGGCAGGTAAAACGACGTTAGCCAAAAGCTTCCTGACTAGTAAAAATCAATACTTAACTTGGGATGATCTTGAAGACCGTAACGTCATCAAGGACCATAAAATTAATTCCGAATTAAAGATCGTCGCACTTGATGAAATTCATAAATATGCACGATGGCGAATGCTCGTAAAGGGCCTTTTTGATAAATACGGTGACATTTTAAAAGTTCTTGTAACTGGCTCAGCAAGACTTGATCATTTTAGAAAAGGTGGGGATTCTCTCGTCGGTCGGTATCATTATTACAGATTGCATCCCTTGAGTCTTCCAGAAGCAGATCAAAAGTACTCTAGAAAAACCACGCTTGATCTTTTAAAATTTAGTGGATTCCCTGAACCTTTTTTTGAAAAAAATGAAAACGAATATCGCCGCTGGCAACGAGAGAGACTGAGTCGTGTTGTCTATCAAGACATTTCAGATCTTGGCACAATAAAAGAATTATCCCTAATTGAGTTGTTAGTCGACACACTTCCTTCACGAGTCGGCTCCGTACTTTCGATTAAAAGTCTTAAAGAAGATTTAGAAGTTTCTCCAAACACTGTCAGTCGTTGGATTGAGATATTAGAACATGTTTACTACTGTTTTCGCATTCTCTCTTATGGAGCTCCAAAAATTCGTGCAGTGAAAAAATCGAACAAACTCTATCTTTGGGATTGGTGTCAGGTTGAAAATTCCGGAGCACGATTTGAGAATATGGTGGCAAGTCATCTTTTGAAATACTGCCATTTTTTAGAAGATACTGAAGGTCATAAAATGGAATTACGATTTCTACGCGATGTTGACCTCAGAGAAATTGATTTCGTTGTCATAAAAAATAAAAAACCTCTTTTTGCGGTTGAATGTAAAACTGGTGAAGGACATATTTCTAAGCATCTTTATTATTACAGAGAGCGAACAAATATTCCTAAATTTTATCAAGTTCATCTCGGAAATGCTGAATTTGTCGATGGGAATTGTCATCTGCTTCCATTTGAAAAATTTTGCAAATTAGAAAACTTAGTTTAATGAGAATAAATATGAGAAATCTTAGACCAAATTTCATCAAACATATTAACGAAATGATTGTCGATAAATCTTATTCTTATCCTAACGACTCTGAAACATTTGGCACCGGAGCGGCCATGAGTCGCATTCTGGGACTTAGTCGCATTGGAATTAATTACGAAATCTTAAAGCCTGGATTTAGATCTAGCTGGCCTCATGCTCACTCTCATGATGAGGAATTTATTTTTATCCTCGAAGGAAATCCTGATATGTGGATTGATGGAAATCTTCATCCCTTAAAACCTGGCGACTGCGTTGGGTTACCTGCAGGCACAGGGCACGCTCACACGTTAATTAATAATACCGATAAAGAAGTTCGCGCTATTGTGATTGGTGATGTAGGTGTAGAAGGCGACTCACTTTTTTACCCCCAGCATCCTAAAAGAAACGCCGAGATTAAAGAACAAGGGTTCTTTTGGGAAAATCACCCTATCCATCCTCAAGGTGATCATGATGGATGCCCTACTAAAAAATAAATCTGACCATTACTGACTTTCTCAAAATTTTCTTGAGTAGTTATTGAGTATTACGATATATATCCAAAAGGAGCATTTATGCGCTTTTGGTTTTTATTATTATTTATTTTTATTTCCTGCTCAAAAAATCAAAATGAATTTTTGCTAAAAGTAAAATATGGCAATATTGTTGGCGGTACCGATGTCTCGCCTAGTGACTCCATTCAATATTCCATTGTTAATATTGGTGAGCAATGTGGTGGTACAATTATAGCTGAAAAATGGATTTTAACCGCTGGCCACTGCGCTCGTCATTACTACAAACCAATTACCGCTTACGCTTTAACTAACTCCGACGCAAATACTATTACGCTTAAAGGTGTTCAAGCAGTTTATCATCCAGATTACAATCCTAGAAATAGCTCTTACGATATTGCTTTGATCGAATTAGAATCTTCTATTGATTTTGAAAACTCTCCTCTTAAACCAATGCCTCTTGCATTCAGCACAATGGAATTATCTGAAGGAGTAATGCTTAAAATTTTTGGTTGGGGAAAAACAAGTGAAGAAGGTGAATATAGCAAAAATCTAAAAGTTGCAGAAGTTCCCTTTGTACGACTAGATATTGCCAACGCTCCTGAATCGTATAATGGGGTTTTAAATGACTCGATGATCGCCGCTGGTTTTAAAGCTGGTGGCGTTGATACTTGCCAAAAAGATAGTGGTGGCCCATTAATTTTAGAAGATGAGGTCACGCATTTAAAAGTGCAAGTTGGAGTTGTCAGTTTTGGTTACGGCTGCGCTCGCCCTAATCTTTATGGAATCTATGCCAGTATTCCAAAAGCAATGGAATGGATTGAAAATACAATTAAGGCCCTTCCCACAGCTGAATAAAATCCCTTGTCAGTAAGTTGCCAACTTTTGCCTCTCGACTATTTTGTCAAGTGGGCCTGAGGTATTTCAATTTACAAAAAAATCTTTATGAAAAAATAAAGTGAGCGAGATTCAATCTCGCTTAGGTAAAGATTTTGGTGCTGTTACTTTCGGAGTGCTTTAAATTACTAATCCTGATTGAGATTTAAGATTAAAGACAATTTAAAGCACTATAATTCTAATCCTGCAATATTCTGTGGGTTTACAACCCAAAACGAGTCTCAAACATTTTCACATTTCACTTTTTTACCTTTATATTTTTAACTTATTATTCAGCGTAAATGCGTTTTGTAATAACAAGAACAGAGTCATAAGAAGCACTTGGAAGATAAATATAATTTTCTTCAATTGCTGTTCCTCCCATATATTCCACTTCTAAATCCATTTTATAAACTTTATCAACCATTTTATCTTCGATCCAAAGACTAAGTTGATCGATTTCTTTTCTTGTTAAACTTTTAAATTCCGCTGTCGCATCTCTTAAGGCTTTCTCTGCAGTTTCCATTGAAACTTCTGTATATACATAGTCACCAATCAGATAACCCATTTGATAGTATTCTCTTCTGATATTTTTCCCTACTGCTTCAGCAGATTCCACTCTGGCAAACTTCTCAGGAGAACCAATGATGTTAAAAATACTTGCAGTCTTAATTTTGATTTTTTCTGATGTGTTTTTTGCCGACATTAAGCTAGTTTTGATATTGCGGTATTCTGCTGCTTGCAAGCTAGCTGTTGCAGCCACAAGAAAAGAAAAAACTAATATTTGTACAAACTTTAAACCTTTCATAACCCCTCCCGTCATTTGTTTTTCGGACTTATAACCCATGGGGCCAATCGAGGGAAGAATATAAAACAAATGCTATTTATCTAATTATTAGATGGCGTCAAAAAACTTTCGTAAATCCATATAATTTATGCTCTAATTTTCTGTATCCCAAAACTCATGACACAGGAAGGTCGCATGACAAAATTTGCGCTAACAGTTTTGTTCTCATTGTTCTTGGTCTCCCCTCAAACTTTTGCAGCTAAATTATTCCTGATAGGCGGCTCACTCGAAGACAATAATGCCTCAATTTTTCAGGCATTAATAAAGGCATCAGGAAAAAATTTAGATTTAACATTAAATCAAGACTGCTCGGAAGATTGGAAATCTACCATTTGCCCTAAAATCGCAGTTGTTACCTCAGGTGCCGAAAATTTGAAAGCCGGAGAAGAAATTTATTATATTGATGATCTTATGAAGCTTCATAGTTTAAGTTACCAGAATCTTTTTAGAAAGTGGGGAATGTCACCCAAGCACGTTCGTATCGCTATCGATAATTTTAGCGATGGTGCGTATCCTGGAAATCCTGATGGAGACTATAATTTAGACCTCATTAAAAATGCGGATATCGTTTTTTTTAATGGTGGCGATCAGTCTCGTCACGCAAAATCATGGATTCGACCTGATAACTCGGATACTCCGCTTTTAAAAGTTCTACGCGAAAGATCAAGTCGCAATGAGGTTATCGTTTCAGGAACATCAGCAGGAACAGCAATTCAAGGAAAGATCATTTACGGTGAAGGAAATACTTACGGATATCTTATCTACAATGATCTCGCTCCAAAAAGTGTTCGTAGTGACAATGGCCTTCGTGATGATCGCGAAGGAGAAGAAGGGTTTCGTTTTAATAACAATGGTGGAATGATGACTGGTTTTGGTTTTCACCCAATGCATATTGCTTTTGATACTCACTTCGAAGCTCGTGGTCGTTTAGGTCGAATGATTGTTGCTATGACGGAACTTAAAACAAACTTAGGAATTGGCGTCGATGAAAATACTGCAGTTTATTTAACGGATGATACTGCATATGTTTATGGCCAAAACGGGATTACCTTTGCCGATGGAAGAATTGCAAAACAATACCAAGATTCAAAACACTTTAAAACCAGCAATGTTCGCATTAATGTTTTAACCGAAGGTGATCAATTCAATCTTAAAACTCTACAAGTAATTAGCAATAAAACTAAAATTACAAATCCCACTTATGCCGGTAATTTAAACAGTGATAATATTTTTGGCGCTTATCAAAGCCAAAAGCTGATGAATCGTTTGGTTCACCAGATTGATGATGTGAATATCGGACGGAGTATTCAAAATGGGCCAGGATTTGAATTTCAATTTAAAAAGGATGAAGCATCAAAAGGCTACTTCGACAACGATAAATACACTGTTGAAAATGTTATTATGGATATAAAATATTTTTAATTTTGGAGGAAAAAATGAATTTAAGAACACTTTTCATTTTAGTTATTTTTATTAGTGGATTGAATATTAATGCTGCCAATTTGAGAGTTGGAATTGAAGCATCATCAAAGCCATTTGCTTACAAAACATCAGATGACAAATTAGCAGGATTTGACGTTGATATCGCGAACGCAATTTGTGCTGAATTAAAAACGAAATGTTCTTTTATTGAACAAGAATGGAAAGGAATCATCCCTGGACTTTTAACTCGCAAATATGACGCAATCATCTCTTCAATGTCGATCACTGAAGAAAGAAAAAAATCTGTCGACTTCACTAGTAAATATTACCAAACACCTCCAAGATTAATTGCAAAACTATCAAGCAAATTAGCGGGAACTCCAGAATCTTTAGCTGGGAAAAAAGTTGGTGTTCTACAAGGAAGTACTCAAGAAGCTTATGCCAATGAAATTTTCAAAAAAGCCGGAGCAAATGTTGTTTCTTATGCTACTCAAAACGAAGTATTCCTAGATTTAAAAGCAGGAAGACTAGACGCTACTCTTGTTGACAGTGTCCAAGGACAAGAAAGCTTCTTAGCTACTGACACAAAAAAAGAATACGCTTTTGTAGGGCCTGTTTACAAAAATGAAAGAATTTTTGGTCAAGGTGCAGGAATTGCGGTTAGAAAAGGTGAAGCTGAACTTCGTGATCGCATCAATGTTGCAATCCAGACAATTCGCAATAACGGGACTTATAAAAAAATCCAAGATAAATATTTTGATTTTGATGTATACGGACAGTAGAAATTGATTCAAAACTTTTTAAGTAACGAATATTTTTACCATATTTTAATCGGCGCTGCCCTCACCATGAAACTTGCGATAAGTTCAATTCTAGTCGCAAGTATTTTTGGGATGATGGCAGCACTTATGAAAATTTCCGAAAATAAAATATTGCGAATACTTGCCTATATCTATTCTACTTTGATTAGAGGATTTCCTGATCTTATTCTCTTAATGCTTATGTATTATGGCGGCCAAACACTAGTGAATATAATTGCTCCTAAGTTAGGTTACGCGGATTATGTTGATATCAATCCATTTTTAGCAGGAATAACTACCTTAGGTTTCAGTATGGGGGCATATCTTTCAGAAACTTTCAGAGGTGCTTTAATGTCCATTCCACGCGGCCAAAAGGAAGCGGGGCAGGCTTTTGGACTTAGTTCATGGCAAATTTTTTTAAAAATTACATTTCCGCAAATGATTCGTTTTGCGCTTCCAGGTTTTATTAATAACTGGTTAGTTTTAACCAAGGCCACTGCACTTATTTCCATCATTGGTATGCAAGACATGATGTCAAAGGCCAAGCAAGCAGGTGATGCTACCGGGGAACCATTTACTTACTTTTTATTTGTGGGCTTCATTTACTTAATCATAACTTCAGTCTCTTTAGGCCTGTTAAAAATAGTTGAAAGAAAATACTCGGCTGGAGTGAAAGCGGTAAATATATAATGATTTTAGATTTTAATGTAATACTAGAAGCAGAAACAATTGAACTTTTTAAAGAAGGGATTACAACTTCTTTAAAACTTTTGGCGTATTCGCTCTTGGCCGGATTCGTTTTTTCTCTGCCTCTAGGAATTTTAAGAAATTCTAAAAATCAGCTTATCAATCGCTCAATTAGGCTTTTTACTTATATTATTCGCGGAACTCCACTTCTCGTTCAACTTTATTTGATCTACTACGGACTTTCACAATTTATTTTTGTGCGCGAAAGTTTTTTATGGAATTATTTTTCTAGCCCAACATTTTGTGCTTGGTTTGCTTTTTTTATTAACACCACTGCTTACACCACTGAAATTATCGCAGGCTCAATTAAAAATACCGCTCATGGTGAAATCGAAGCTGCTCGTGCTTATGGAATGAATACATTTACCATGTATCGCCGCATTTTAATTTCAAGTGCACTTAGACGAGCAATTCCAAGTTACAGTAACGAAGTGATGATGATGTTTCACTCAACTAGTTTAGCAAGTGTAGTAACTCTTATTGATATTTCAGGTGCTGCAGGCAAAGTTTATTCTAAATACTATATGCCCTTTGAAGCATATATTACGGCTGCCTTAATTTATGCATTTATTACCTTTTTTATCGTGCTTATTTTTAAATTAATAGAAAAAAAGTGGCTTAAACATTTAAATCCCACAAAGGTCATTTAGAGAATTATATGAAAGAAGTAAAAAGAAAACTTAGCGCTTTTACTCCGGGATTAACTCGCGAAATAACAATTTGGCATTTTCAACCAAAACACATGGATGAAAAAACTCCTAAAATTTATTTGCAAGCAAGCTTGCATGCAGATGAAATACCTCCGATGGTTGTTGTGGATCATTTAAAGAAGATGCTTTTAACTGCTGAGTCTGAAGGAAAACTAAACGCACATTTTGTAGTTGTTCCACAGGCCAATCCGATTGGCGGCGCGCAGTTTTTGGCCGGTTACCATTCGGGAAGATTTGAACAAAACTCACAAAGTAATTTTAACCGTGAATTCTTTGATTTCATGCCGGCAATCAAAAAAGAAATCGAAGGCAAGCTCACAAACGAAGCTGATAAGAATAAAAAAATTATTCGCCAAGCAATGAAGTCATTATTAGATAAAGAAGAACCACTATCGGAGCTTACAAATCTTAGAAAAACCTTAATGCTTGAATCCTTTGATGCCGATGTCGCTCTTGATCTTCACTGCGACTTCACCGGACTCCTTCACATCTATACCGGAACACAAATATTTGAAGAAATAAAACCGCTTGCTCAGTTTATGCAATCGCATGCTCAAATGGTTGCGGATGCTTCTGGTGGAAATCCTTATGATGAGGCCATTACTAAGACTTGGTGGGAGCTACGAAGGGAATTTCCTAACCACCCAATTCCTCACGGAACAATTGGAGCAACTATCGAACTTAGAGGCTTAGCTGATGTCAGCGATGAACTCGCACACATCGATGCAACAAATCTTTATCAATATTTTATTCACGCGGGTTTTATTGCGGGAACAAAACCCGCTGTCCCAAAACTTATTAGAGAAGCAACCCCACTAGAAGGAACTGATTTTATCAAAGTCAAAAATGGCGGAGTTTTAATTTACAAAAAAAATATTGGTGATTGGATAAAAAAAGGTGAAATAATCGCTGAAATTTTAAATCCTCAAACCTCAGAGCGCTCCCCGGTTATTAGTATTATTGACGGACAATTTTTAACTAGAAGTGAGCAGCGCTGGTGTACGGCCGGAGCCTACATTGGAAAAATTGTGGGCAACGAAGCTTTTAGAACTGGAGCACTGCTTTCTGCAAAATAAGAGACAAAAGAGATAAAAGAATGGAAAAATTAATTATAAATGATATTCATAAAAGTTACGGAAAAAAAGAAATACTAAAAGGTGTAGGCCTAAAAGCACGCGCAGGTGATGTTATTAGCATTATCGGCTCTTCTGGTTCTGGAAAAAGCACCTTTCTTCGTTGTATTAATTTATTAGAGCGACCATCAAAGGCTTCAATTTTTTTAAATGGTGAAGAATTAAAACTTACACCGGAAAAAAATGGTGAATTAAAAGCTGTGAATGAATTACAGTTAACAAAAATGCGCGCAAAACTCTCTATGGTCTTCCAGCAATTTAATCTCTGGCCACACATGACTGTTTTAGAGAATGTCACTGAATGCCCAAAAAGTGTGCTTAAAATTACAAAAGAAGAGGCACTCGCACGTGCTGAGAAATATTTAAAAAAAGTTGGCATGCTGGAATTAAAAGATGCCTACCCTGTTCATCTCTCAGGAGGTCAGCAACAACGAGTAGCTATTGCTCGTGCGCTTTGCATGGAGCCAGAAGTTATTCTTTTTGATGAACCAACAAGTGCTCTTGATCCTGAATTAGTTGGTGAAGTTTTAAGAGTTATGAAAGATCTTGCAAGTGAAGGAAGAACGATGGTTGTTGTTACCCATGAAATGGCATTTGCTCGCGAAGTTTCTAATCATGTGATCTTTCTGCATCAAGGAAAAATTGAAGAGGAAGGTGATCCCAAGGTCGTTTTTGCAAATCCTAAAAGCGCGCGCTTAAAACAATTTTTGCAATAGCCACATTTTTTTGCCGCAGAATTTTACTTTTTCCTATGCTAACTATCCAATTCTCTGTCCTCTGGTATCCAGTAGTCATTCCCTCTACAATCTTAATACAACTGACCAAGCGGGATGCTTTATGCAGAGATCGATCTTTAATATTATTATTCTAGGATTTATTCTTTGCTCTTGTTTAAAACAAGAAGAAAAGATCACCCCTCTTGCAACTGTCTCAACTCTTTCAGAACTACAACGTGAATCTCTTTTTAAAACTGCTAATTTTGCCGGGCAATCAGAACTTTCAGAAGATGCAAGATCAACATTGCAGCTTTCTACTGAACCAGGAATTTTTTATCTAAATGTTAAAATCAAGATGAAAAATATCGATGTTTTTGAAGTTGCTGATATGCCTAATCTTTTTGAACAAATTGGTAGCTCTTTTCTTCGCTCTGTTGTTAAGGCCGTTCTTGCTATTTCAGGGCCAAAACAAATAGATATTAATGAAATCAAATTTAGCATTCCCAGATCACTCTCTCTGGATCGCTCCGTTGTAAAATCGATTCGCATAAAGAAAATCTTCTTAAGATACAACGAAGATTTTGATCGAGAAAACGATTTTGCTCCCAATTTCTCGTTTCTGGATTCGTTGGAAATTTCTAGAGAAATCACTGTTCCAAAATTTGGTACCACAGACACTTTATTCTTAAGTTATCGGCAAACTCGTAACTTCTGTATTCAAAAATGCCTACTTTTTGATATTATCGAAAATAATCTCATTGATCTCTTAAATCCTGGATCGATGATCAAACTTAAACCTACTTTAAGTATTGCGACTCTTCCAGAGGTAAATGATTTGAAATTAGATGGAGAAATTTCTTTGCAAATTGGATTAAAACTTCCCTTCTAAAAAAAGAGTCGCAACTCCATATCAACTCGCTCATATCTTGGAGTATTTTTTCCGAAAAACACACTTTGTCCTGATACTGATAAGGTAAGTGGTGCAATAAATTTTTTCTTCTTAAATAAAGAAACCGTTGAAAAATAAAAAGCTAATTTGCCAGTATGCCCAGTTTGTTCAGTGTCTCGTTCTAAAATTTTATCACTAGCTAACTTTGAACTTTTATAATCCGTTGGCCCAACATATTCCAAAGTGTAAGTAAGAGAGCTTGCCCACTCATCACTTATATTAAAATTTCCCTGAAAATTTGTCGCGTATTTATTTCCAAGTTTAATTTTTACTTCTCCCTTATTTGAAGTAATAGTAAAAGAGCTGGAATCAGGAAGTCGCACGGTTTGTGTTGAGGGCATTTGATAAGTCAGTCGATTCCACTGATCAAAGCTCCATCGTTCATTAAACTTTATTCCTAACCCTGCCTCCGCAAATAAATCCCACTGTCCATCACCGATGGCAATATCTTGTAAAATATCAGGATTGTCTTTGCGACCAGTTGGAGCAACTGCACCTGCACTTACTAAAACTCCCGCAGCACGTCCTTTCAACACTTGATACATAAATCCAAACTCGGCATCTCCAAATGCTTTCGCTTCCCATTTTCCAAGCGGCTGATAGCCATAGTAATTCACGAAAAGAGATTGAATTAATCTTGCGTCTACATCAGGAAGATTTTCTAACTGAATGGCCGACCCTACGTTACTCTGTCCCTTACTTGTTCGCTTAAGTCCTAAATCAATGGCAACATTGTAATAAGGAATGAATCCATAGACCGTAAGCTTGTCTGTTAAACCATATCCTCCACCAAACCCCATGACATCGACATTGGCTTTTGCAGATCCTTCAAAAGTCCCAAAACTAAAGGTTGCATAATCTTCTGTACTCAAACTATCGAGATATAAATCGACTGCAGAATTAACACCTTTGATTGTATCAGCATTAATATTTGCATTAATGTTATAGCCTTTAAAATTTCCTGAACTATTATAACTTCCTTCGATATTACCTGTTTTAGTGAAATGAATAGCTAAATTGCGCACGCCTTTTGGCAGAACATCGTAGTAAGCAGCATGCAGATTAAAAGAATGAATCCATAAAGCAACAAACACATACCTCATCTCAGTTCCTTGGTGTGAGGTCTGTTTATACTATCACTGTAAAAGTATTTTAAACATGACGAAAATCTTGCAATTCCTTAAACGAAATTCAATAGTGGTGACATTTTGACCTTAGTTCGGCCCTAAGAAGCAACCTTTCCTCTTACGATTCTCAACAGTTTTTTTACTTGATTGTTTAATTCATTGACTTCAGATTTAATCTGAGCTGAAGTTTGTGACATCGATTCAGCAACCTGAGAGGACTCACTAGTTGAAATATTAATCGAATTCATTGCATCCGTAATTTGCTTAACTCCCGAGGATTGTTCAGTGCTAGATTGAGAAATCTCTTTTGATATTGCTGAAATTTTTTGACACTGATTAGAAATAAGTTCAAATATTTTTCGACAATCAGATATAACTACTGCCCCATTTTTTAATTTGTTTCTTACCTCATCGGCAATTATTTCTGATGATTGTTTTTGAGTATCAACTATTCTTCTGATTTCATCTGTTCTAGAATTAAGAAGCTCGGCAATTTCTCTAGA
>JACCDN010118053.1_pt1 | contig 17582 bp, 18 predicted proteins | sample 7441691 | NCBI WGS metagenome assembly JACCDN01 (sample SAMN15323439, study PRJNA562643) | freshwater metagenome | isolation source: river surface water | place: USA:Blue River Watershed | collected 2017-08-16
ATGGGCTGATAGTAAAGACTCTGCCGCGAAATTGACATTTTCTCTGTTGCGGCAGATTTGCTAAGAGCAGCTCTCTTGCAGCTCTTAGCAGTGGAAGAAAGGTAATCCACAACTACCTCGCGCCTACTTCTTTTTTTTCCCTAACTTCGATTCAGCAACCAGTGAACCGATAATTGTTAGCAATGCTTCATTCTCGCGCTTAACCTTAGCTAACTCAATTAAAGCTCCCGCTTTGTTTGCTTGGCGCCCCAACAGATTGTAAATCGTTTTGGAATGAACGTTAAACTCTTTAGCTAGGTCAGGAACTCGCTCACCATTTTCTGAAACGCGAGCAACGATTTCTTTTTTTTGAACTTCACTAAGCGCTGGATGACCTTTTGGCATAAATTTTCTCCTTAAATTGATGGTTTAAAATTATCCAACTGAAACAAAAACGTCAGCTGGATTTACATCAATTTGGAAAGGGAGAAAGTGTCAGAAATTTGGGGTGCATTGCAAGTAAAATTGCGTGCCGAATAGTTGATCAAGTAGAAAGAGCTTTGAAACCGAGATCCGTTACTCAATTGATTTCTGGTTCAGCAATGCAGCAAGTTGGGCTTTTTCAGATTGGTTGAGATTTTTAAGTCGTGAATAATTCATAAGTAGCGTCACTCGCCTATAGCAAACTTCCGATTTCAAACTTTTCAGTTAATTTGAAACCATCTTAGAGCCTTATAAATATTGGTTTGAGAAAAATTTAGATGAAAGAAGAAAAGTTCGCACGAGGTAGCTCATAAAACGCCATACCTCTTTCTCAAGAAGTCCAAGAATTTATAATGGCAGCAGACGCCGAATTTGGAATTTATAATGATTCAATCGCTTCCTATCAAAATAATCTTCACAGCCCTCTTACTTGATCGATTTTTGATTCCATAAATTTATCATTATTTTAACAATTTATAATTGATAAAATTTCCACATTATCACCTCTAAACCAAACCAAAAGCACCTCACAAATATGAAAAACCCAATTCTTGCTGCGCATATTTTTTTGCTCTTATTTATCACGACTGTTTTTACAATTCCCTTTTCTTCATATGCCAATTCTTCATATGCCAAAAATGGGCGACCTCAAATTCAACTTGCTAATGTTTATCGGCAGAATGTTGAGGTCGAAAAATATCTGGTTAGTGAAAAACTGGATGGAATTCGAGCTTATTGGGATGGAAAAAATTTAATTTCACGTCAGGGAAACATTTTTAAAGCACCTCAATGGTTTGTTGAAAATTTTCCAGCAGCGCATCTCGAAGGCGAGTTGTGGATTGGTCGGGGAAAATTTGAAGAAACTCTTTCAATAATTCAAAAAGACCAAATTGACGAAGATGGCTGGAAAAAAATTCGCCTCATGCTTTTTGATATGCCTCAACATTCCGGAAGTTTTTCTGAAAGACTTTCCGAGATAAAAAAACTGACAACAATCTCAAATTCAAAATATTTGCAAGTAATTGAACAATTTGAAATTTCTGGTCACGAAAATCTGATGAAATTATTGGCAGAAATTACTAAAGAAGGTGGCGAAGGAATTATGCTTCATCTCCGCGATTCGCTTTATAAAGCAGAAAGAAATGACGATATTTTGAAATTAAAATCTTACGAAGAAGGCGATGCAAAAGTTATTTCGCACATTTTTGGAAAAGGAAAATTTAAGGCAATGATGGGAGCAATTTTAGTGGAAAATGAGGAAAAAATTCGCTTCAAAATTGGCACTGGATTTTCTTTAGAACAAAGAAAATCGCCGCCAAAAATTGGTAGCTTCATTAGTTATAAATTTAACGGAAAAACCAATGATGGAAAGCCTCGCTTTGCAAGATTTATTTGTGAGAAGAGTGTTTATTGAAGATTTTTTATACCAATCAATAAATTAGATTTATCACCTTAAACTCTTTATCACAAATTGTTCAAACGAGTTAATGGCGGCATTTTTATTTTCATGTTTTAGCAACGAAAATTGACTATCTTTAAGATTTGGCAAAAAAGATGATCTGATGATTTTGATTTCTTGAGGAATGATTGTGCGCGGCAAGGCGGTAATTCCTAGTCCAGCTCTAACGGCAGCCACTTTGCTTGCGTAACCATTGCTTAAAAATGCCACACGCCATTTGATGTTTTTCTTATTTAAGGATTCTATTATTTTTTCTCGATATAAGCATGGCTCAGAAGCCAAAACTAGAGGAATGACATCGCTTTTTTTAAAGGATTTTAAATTTCCAACCCACTCGAGCTTTTCCGAAAAAAGCTCTAGAGAATATTTTGAATCACTAGAAGGAGCTGTTTTGACAATTACTAAATCGAGCTTCTTTTGTTTGAATTTTTCATATAAATTTAAACTCAGATCACACTCAACATTAAGTAAAATTTTTGGATGTATTTGCGAAAATTCTCTCAAAACATCGTAAAGAAAATTGGCTGCAAAATCTTCTGTGACACCAAATTTTATCTCTCCTTTTAGTTGAGGCTCTTTGAATAAATCTATTAATTCGCGCTGCATAGAAAATATTTTTCGAGCATATTCCAAGAAAACTTCTCCCTCATTAGTTAAAGAAAAAACTTTCCCCCTTACCAACAATGGCTTACCAACAAAATTCTCTAATTTAGAGATTTGCTGACTAACTGCCGATTGGCTAATTCCAATTTTAATTGCCGCCTTAGTAAAACTTCCACTATCTGCAACAGATATAAAACACTGGATTGATACGTTATCAATAGACATAAATTAAGAATAATTAAGGTTTACATCTTAATAAGATAAACTTATTTAACAGTGAAGTAAAAACTATTTATCTTATGCAAAAAATGAATCCAGAAAAAATAACTTCAGACAAACCGACAAATATCGGACACCTTTCATTACTCAGAAAGATTCTTGGAAAAGAGTCTAATTTGTTTTGGATAAGCGCGGTTTATGGACTGGCAATTGGTCTTTTGTCGTTAGCAATACCTCTTTCTGTGCAGCTTCTGATCAATTCGGTTTCTTTTACCGCAATGATGCAACCAATAGTCGCACTTGGAATTTTGCTTCTAATTTTACTTTCACTTTGGGCGATATTAAACGCTCTACAATTTTTTGTGACCGAGATTTTTCAAAGTCGTTTTTTTGTGAGGGTTACTTCTGAAATTGCAATTTTACTCACCAAATCAAAACAGCAGGGAATTGATAAGAGATCGATAATAAATCACTTTTTTGAAACAGTTACAATTCAAAAAACCATTCCAAAATTTCTAACTAAAACTTTTGCCACATTTTTGCAGGGCTTTATTGGTCTGATATTGGTCAGTTTTTATCACCCGATTTTCTTTCTTTTTAGCGTTGTAATTTGTTTTGCTTTATGGGCGATTTGGTCAAATTTCTGCAGCAAAGCAATTGACAGCTCTTTTTCTAAAAGCCGCATTAAATATGACATTGTTAAATCTTTTTCTGAAATCGATAACGACACGAATTACCTAGAAAAAATTAACTCTTTAAGTGGCGATTATCTCAAAGAACGCCAAAGAAGATTTAGAAGTCTGTTTCTGCAAGTAATTTTGTTGCTGACTCTTTATGTAACTGCAAGCGTGGCGCTTTTGGTAATTGGCGGATGGCTTATTCTTAAGGGACAATTAACCATTGGTCAGTTGGTTGCTGCAGAGCTAATTTTATCGGTAACTTTATATAATTTTTCACAACTTGGCAGAGATCTTGAAAATTTTTACGACCTCGTCGCCTCGTGCCAAAAGCTATCACAATTTTATGATCTTCCAATTGAGAAAAAAGACTTCTCTCCTTTTTTTAATTTTAGAAAAATCAAAACCCCTCGCCCGTTAAAAGTTTTGTTAAAAATTATTTTAATTCTTTTGTTAGTGGCTTCGTTGATGTTATCTTTAACTCCATGGAGACAAACTTCTAAAGGATTTGGTCATGTCATTGCAATGGATCCAAATGATCGCGCTCAAGACATTAACGCACCCATTGATGGAAGAATAAAAAAGTGGTACGTCAGAGATGGATCGCAAATTAGAAAAGGCGATAAAATTGTTGAAATAGTTGACAACGATCCACTGATTTTAGAAAGAATAAAATCTGAAAGAGACGCAAAGAAGCGTAGGCTGCAAGTGGCTCAAATTGCATCTCAAACAGCTAAAATAAATTATCAGCGACAAGAAGATCTTTTTGCCAAAGGTCTCAGCTCAAGAAGAGATTTTGAGGAAGCTAAAATTGAATATAAAAAACTTCTCGGAATTGAAGCTTCTGCAGATTCTGATTTAGCTGAATCTGAAACCAAATTATCTCGTCAAGAAAATCAAATTTTAACAGCTCCTCAAGACGGCATAATCTTAAAAGTTTTGTCTGGAGATAGTGCAACAACGGTGAAAGCGGGTCATAAAATTGCAACATTCGCTCCAAATCTCAGCGATCCAGCGGTAGAAATTTACATAAGCGGCAATGACATACCTCTAATTACCGAGGGTCGCAAAGTTCGACTGCAGTTTGAAGGTTGGCCAATAATTCAATTTAGCGGCTGGCCATCAATTGCAATTGGCACATTTGGCGGCGTTGTTTCTTCTGTTGATTCTTCAATTTCTGAAAATGGAAAATTTCGAGTAATTATAAAACAAGATCACAATGAAAAATGGCCAGACCAAAGATTCTTAAGACATGGAGCAAAATCTCAGGCCTGGATTCTTTTAAATAAAGTAAGTCTTGGATATGAAATTTGGCGTCAATTGAACAGCTTTCCTCCAAAATTTGATGAAGAGATACGAGCCATGCAAACAAAAAATAATTCAAAAAATGAAAAATAGATTTTGGTCATTTTTAGCAATATTATTTTTTCAAATAGCCGAATCTGAATCGGTTCTCGCCTCAGAGGAGAAAGAGCTTTCTCATCTGGAAGTGGTTAATTCAGCTAGTAAACACTACCCACAAATTCTTTCTTATTACGAAAAAGTTAATGCCGCAGAAGGTAGTGCTCTAGCCTCAATGGGATTTTTCGACATCACCTTAAAGCAAAATTACATCGATAAAAGTCGCGGTTTTTATGACGGAAAAACCACCGATAGCTTGATTGAAAAAGAACTAGGAACTTTTGGCGCTAAAGTTTATGGCGGCTATCGAAAATCTTTCGGTAATTTTGCTGATTACGATGGCGGATCCTACACAAATGGTGGCGGAGAATATCGCGCTGGAGCCAAATTTTCTTTACTTAGAAATAACTCAATTGATCAAAATCGACTCGGGGTAATTTTATCAAATCTGGGTCTAAAAGAAAGCCGAATTCAACTTGAAAATATTCGCAAAAGAATTGAACGAGATGCAACCAAAGCTTACTGGAATTGGGTTGCGGCAGCGAAGATTTTAGATATTTATGATAATCTTTACAACCTTGCCCTTAAAAGAGAAAAGCAGTTAGAAGAAAGACTTAAACTTGGAGATGTTGCTCAAATAATAGTTGTCGAAAATAAGAAAAATATTTTACGCCGCAAAAGCGCTTTAGCTAAAGCAAAACAAGATTTGGAAAATAGCGCGATTTATCTTTCTCTTTTTTGGAGAAATGAAAATGGATTACCAACCCTTCCAAAACACAATCAAGCTCCTGAAAAAATTAATCACTCACTTAACAAAATAGGTCACGAAAGATTAATTACAGACTCAGAAAAAGCTTTAATAAGTCGTCCAGAAATCAGAATTCTTAAAATTAAAATAGAGCAAAATTCGAGTGAATTAAAATATGCCGACAATCTACTTAAACCACAATTAGACGTTGAAATTGGCGCATCAAAAGATTTGGGAGCTGGTCCAAAATCAAGATCTCAAAGCAATAATTATGTTGGCGTTGATTTTTCAATTCCTCTTCAGCAAAGAGAGGCAAAAGGAAAAAGCGCAGAATATGGCTCAAAATTAAAATCTTTAAAACTGGAAAATCAGTTTATGGAAGAACAAATAAAAGCTGAGCTCGGGCAAATAAAAATAGAAATTAGCACCTTATTTGATATTCACGAAAACCTTGTCGAAGAAGTTAAATTGGCTGAAATTCTTGAAAATTCAGAACGCGAGAAATTTAAACATGGTGCCAGCAATTTTTTCTTGGTGAATATGCGAGAACAAGACACCGCCTCATCTAAAGCGGCAGTAATTGAGATGTTTGCAAAATATCAAGGCTCTTTGGCTGACTACAAAATGGCAGTTTTCTTGGATTAGATTTTCATCCAACCGCAAAAATAATAAATTTTCAGGTTAAGACCAGATCCGTCGTTAAAAATTCAGGATACTTCGCCCTTAATTTTCGATCTTTAGGCGAAGCAGAAGAATTTCTAAGACAGATCTGTGTTAAATTTTCATTGGCAAAATAACCATGTTCAAGCCCTTTACGTGCAAGCGTCTTTGCATTATGTAAGGCACATGATTGTAAAGAATTTGAGTTAGAATATTTTCGTTATCAAAGATAAATTTTGTGCCAAAAAATATGGCATTTGGATAATCTTTTGACACCCGATCTGTGAGCTGAGTTAATTTCTCTACAATGTCTGTGCTGTAGCCAACATATGATTTTGCAAAACGTCCGTTAGCGTGACAATAGTTACGGTATTTATGCAAAGTAGTTTTGGTTTTTCTGCGCATTTCGCGCCATTTTCTTTCTTCTCTAAAAGTGTTCGAATCAACCTCACCTACCGTTACAAAAATGAAATTTTTGAAAATTCCTGGAAATAGTTTTTTAATTTCTAGCAAACAATTCATGCCGCTGCCAAAAGTTTGATCAACAATAATTGCTGCGGTTGGCGCTGATTTGTCGGAGTTAATCATTGAATCTGGGCTTGGAGCAATGTCGTCGTAACCATAAAACTGCATCTCTTTTTGAGTAAGGCGCATTTTAAGTTGGCGATATTTTGCTTTTACCCACAAGCCAAGCGCAATGAATAATGAAGTGATCAGAAGAGTCATCCAGCCACCTTCGTAAAACTTTTCAAAAATTGTTACGACTAAAATTCCAAAACAAAGAATAAATCCAATAACCGAAATTATTAATTTTCTTTTCCACAAAGGTTTTCTGCGGCGGTTGCGTAACCAATAGATGGTTAATCCCAACAGAGATAATGAAAAAGTGATAAATACATTAATTGAGTAAAGAATTACCAATGTATGTACAGCTCCACCAGTGATCAACAAAGTAACAATTGCGGCAATTGCCATGAATAAAATGCCGTTTTTAACTACCAATCTACTAGAAAGAGAGCTGAAAGATTTAGGCATCCATTCATCGCTTGCCATATTTGCCACCACATTTGGACCAGCTAAAAAACCAGAATTTGCAGCAACAATTAATAATCCGGCTTCAAAAAGTAATGTGATTGGAACGATAAATTTTCCCCATTCAACTCCACCATAATTCCAACTTTCGGTAATGGCGTAAAAAGTTGTAGCATTTAGCGTTTGTCCATCAACTTTATTTACGTTCCACAGCAAGTAGAGTAATATTATTCCAGCCGCCATGAATGCCAAAGAAATTGCCACTAAAAACATGGTTAGTTTTGCAGTTTTTACTCTTGGTTCAGACAATGTATTTACGTTATTAGAAACAGCTTCAAGTCCGGTGTAAGTTCCGCCGCCCATTGAGAAAGCTTTTAAGAAAAGCGACAAAATAAAAATCCAGCCCAAAGAGCTTTTTAACTCTTGAGTTTCGGCAGCAGCTTGTGGCACTAAACCTTGAAGCCCGTAGTGATGAGCTGCAATTCCATAGATTATCAAAATGATGTGAGTTGCAACAAAACCCAAAAAAATTGGCAAAAGAAATTTGATCGACTCTTTCATGCCTCGCAAATTTAACATCGCCAACAAACCAACCAAAATAATTGCCAATATTAACTTAGCGCCGTGATATTCTTGCGGCACAAAACTGAAAATTGCGTCAATGCCACTGGCAATTGAAATTGCGATTGTCAGCACGTAATCAATAATTAGTGCAGAGCCTGAAACAAGTCCGGCGTATTTTCCAAGCAACCTTGTTGCCACTCGATATCCGCCACCGCCATTTGGGAAAAGTTCAATTACTTGGATGTAAGCGTAAGAAATAATGAAAACCGTTATAGCGGTTGCAATCGCAAGATATAAGGCGAGAGAACTGTGAGTTCCAAGTGCCAAAAACGCTTCTTCTGGACCATAACAAGAAGATGAAAGTCCATCAGCTCCAAGCCCAACCCATGCTAAAAAAGCAACCAGAGAAAGACTTTCTCGAGTTTTTTTATCAAATACGTCACGCGGATTTCCAAAAATAAAGTTTTTGATCTTTTGAAGCATTGTTAATTATTTTTTATTTTTCTGACTTCTGTCATAAATTTCTCAATCAACTCTGGTGATTTTTGACCTCGTGTTTTTTCAATTCCCGAAGAAATATCAATCATCGAAGCGCCAGTAATTATTAAGGCATCGGCAACATTATTAGCATTAATTCCACCGGATAAAAACCAGTTTTTACTTCCGTGATAATTTTTTAAAATTGACCAATCAAAACTATTTCCACTTCCTGCAACCTTGCCATCAAACAAAAAATAATCGGCAAAGTTTTCGAAGTATTTCGCCTGATCAAGATCATCTGCATTTTCAATTTTGAAAGCTTTGATAATGCCAATTTGAGGAAATTTTTTGCGGAACTCTTTTAAAAAATCAGTGGTTTCCAAACCGTGAAATTGAAAAAAATCAGGAGAAATTTCGTCAGCAATTTGTTTTAAAATATCAAAATTTTCATCAACAACAACCGCAACTTTTTTGATATTCTTGGGAATTATTTTAGAGATTTTTCCAGCTTCTTTGGGAGAAATATATCGAGCAGAGCTCTTGCAAAACACAAACCCAACAAAATCACATTGTTTGGCAATCGCAACCTCTAGTGGTTGCTTATCTGTAAATCCGCAGAGCTTAACTTTCATATTTTAAAGCTTAAACCCTGGAGGTAGTGGCATGCCGTTTGTTGCGGCTTTCATGCTGTCGCTTGAGCTGTCATCAGCTTTTTTTCTGGCATCATTAAATGCAGCAACCACTAAATCTTCCAAAATTTCCTTTTCATCTTTGTCGATTAAAGAAGGGTCGATTACAATTTTTTGAGCAATTCCCGAACCGGTAATTGTAACTTTTACCAAACCACCTCCAGAAATTCCTTCGTAAGAAGAATTGGCTAAATCTTCTTGAGCCTTTTGCATCTTTTTTTGCATTTCTTGCGCTTGGCGCATCAATAATTTTATGTCCATGTGAGTTAAGTTTTATTTAAATAAATGAGAAAATTTATAGCGCAAAATCTGGTTTACTCTGCGCAAATAACCACCCTTTTTCACTTCTTCTTTGGTAAATAAAGGATATTGAAAATTCTTGTAACCCGGCACTTCCACATAAAGCGTTGCAACCTCTTCGCCCTTTGCTATCGGAGTATAAAGCGGTGACTTATATTTAACTTTCACCCTCGCTACTTCAAATGATTTTTCGCGCGGCAAGTTGAAAGCAATTTGTTCTTTTGCAACCACCTCTATCTCAGAATCTTCACCAAGCCATGTTTTTAAATTGGCGACTGGTTGATTTTTTTCAAATAAAACAACTTTTTTGTAATGCTCAAATCCGTAATCAACCAAATCAATAATTGCCTGAGCTCTCAATTTTGGCGTTTTAGATTTATTCACAACCGCAATTAAAGTTCGGTGATCGTGCTTAACAATGTTGGTAACGCCATATCCGCCTTGATTGGTAAAGCCTGTTTTGCCTCCAATCACGCCATCATATTGCTTAACGATCAGTGGATTGTGGTTATATTGCCTGATGTTGCGGTAGTTAAATTCTGGAATGCCAAAATATGAAAGATATTGCGGAATATTTTTGTAAATACTCGCCCCAAGATAACCAAGATCTCTCACGCTCATGTAATGATTTGGATCGTAAAGGCCGTGAGGATTTTCAAAATTTGAATTTTTTAAGCCAATTTCGCGCGCTTTTTCATTCATCATCGCCACAAAATTTTCCACACCATTTCCGGTGCTCTCAGCCAAAGCAATTGCTGCATCATTGCCTGAAATTGCTAACAACCCTTTGATTAATTCATCAATTGTTACCACGTCTCCGTAGTTTAAAAACATGCTTGAACCCGATTTTCTCCAAGCATCTTTTCCAATTAAGCACTGATTGTCTAATCTGATTCTGCCTTTTTGAATCTGATCAAAAACCACATAAGCCGTCATCATTTTTGTCATTGAAGATGGTGGAATTCTTACGTCAGAATTTTTTGACAACAAAACCTCTTTGGTGTCAGCATCCATCAAAAAATAAAACTGTGCATCTTGCAGAGATTGGGTAATTTCTGCCGCAAAAATTTTATGTGAAAAAATAGTGGAAATTAGAAAGATAACTATGCGAAAAATTTTCATGTATTTACTCTTTTTTCTCTTTCTTTGCTAAAGAGACAATGCCGATTTCATCACCACCAAAATTCTTTTTCATCTGCGACTTTATTCTGGCCATCCTTCTTTCTTGAATAATTATTTCACTATTTTTGACATCGCTAGCATTCTTATTTTCCTCAATATTATCAATGCTGCGTTGCAAAGCATTGTTGCCTGCTAATAAATATTCTTTGTCCGACATCCTGGTTTTCACTCCGTAAACATCTTGAGGCGGAATGTAGATTCGGTCGAACTCAGCACCGAGAGCGCGAAATGCAGAATAAACTCCGAGATTGTAATTTATGTCAAAAATATCAGGCGGAATAGAGTTAGCGGGACCTGATCTGCGACTAATTTCGTAACTTTCGCCATTTGGTAAATAAACTTCTGGTGCTCGATCGTTAAATCTTCTTACGTCAACGTAAGCGTAATAATCATTTTCTGAGCGAATCATGTCTTCGGCATATGGCGATTGACTAACAGTGATGGAGCTAGCGGATGGATCGACCGCTCTTTCTAACTTCATTTTTTCAACTTCTTTGCCATATTTTTTTTCAAACTCAGCGTTGATACTAGGAGCGGTTTTAGAAAAACAAGCGGTAAGAAAAACGGCAATAAAAAATAAACTTAAGATTGCTCGAGATTTTTTTGTAAATGTTGCGAAGTCAGTTTTTGAAGAAAGCTCCATCCTTTTATTTATTTCTCATTAAAACCGCATCATGACCAGAGGCCTTGATTTTTCTAACCAAAGCCAGTGCTTTGTTTTTGCTTTTAAATGGCCCAAGAAGCACTCTGTGCAATTTAACTTCGCCATCAATGATTTCGATGTGACCTTTGTGAAATTTTTGCATTTTAGCTAAAACTGTTTTGGCACTTTCTTCACTAGAAAAAGCTCCGGCTTGAACAAATAAACCTTTTTCTGAATCACTGGAAACTACTGATTTTTTCAGATTTTTTGCGCCTGATTTTGTTGCGTCCCCCTCAGGGCTAGAAAGATCATATTCAATTGTTGGAGATTCTTGCTTGCCCGCAGCAACCAAAGATTCACCCTCAATGACTGATTGTTTTTTAGGCTCTTGTTCTGGGGATAAAATTCCGTAATCTGGAGTTGCTTGAATTGCTGATTGATCTTCTGAATTCTGCACAAGAGCATTTTGTTGTGGCGGTAAATCATTTTCAAAATTAACCGGTTGCTCAATCATTACGCCTTGAGAAGTAAGGGCTCTTTTATTTAATTCTGGCGTTCTAGTAACAACCGAATGAGCCTTGCCATCAAGATCAACAATTCTGATTTTAGGCTTATCATCGCTTGGTGAGCAAGCCACTAAAGCTAAAGATGTAAAAATTATTGCAACTTCACAAATTCGCTTTTTCAAAAAATTTTGAGGCATTTTTTACTCTAAAAGTTGTTGATATTATTGTATGTACAAAGGCAAGATCATTGTTTCAAAACCTAATTTCACACCTACAAAAGACAACAACTAAATATTGAATTTCTCGCTAACTATTTTTTGCATTATGACGCTGTCGCAAATCTTAGTAATTGCAGCCGGAGAATCTGGAGGAGGTCATCACCTCTAATGTCGCTGGTTGTGGAGTTAGCACCAACAGAACCAGAGATGGAGGATCGAGCGTTGTGATCGCAAGATGCTTGAAATAGAAAAAGACTTAGGACGAGCTATAAGAGCCTCTAATCCCTCTTCTCCTCTTCATCGTCAAATAAAATTCTATTTGCTGCGCCTTGCAAATCTTCGTATTGTTTGTTTTTTAGACTCCACAAAAAACATCCAAGACCTAGCAAACCCAAAGCCAAAGTGATTGGAATTAAAAAAATTAAAACTGTCATTTTTTGAATTTATGTTTTTTGTCGCTTCAAATCTCCTGATTTACGTGACATTACTTTTATTCATTCGCAGCGAGTTAAATAAAACAAGTAGCGAAGAAGAAGACATTGCAATTGCTGCCAGCAAAGGCACAACATGCCCCGCCATTGCGTAAGGCACGGCAATTAAATTGTAAATCAACGCCAACATTAAATTTTGCTTCATTAAAGAAATCGATTTTGAAGCCGAATTTATCAGCTCAATTATTGGCATTAACTTTTCGCCACAAACTACCACATCCGCAATATTTTGCGAAATATCTGCCGCTTTAGAAAACGAAATTGAAACATGAGACAATGCAAGAGCTGGAGCATCATTAAGCCCATCTCCAACCATTAAGAATTTCTTATTTTTCAATCTTAGTTTTTCCAGAAATTTAACTTTTTCGATTGGATTTTTTTCAAAATAAAATTCTGAAATCTGTAATTTTTCCGCAACATTTCTCACCTGATTTTCTGCATCGCCCGAAAGCAAAACTATTCTTTTTCCCATTTGTTTTAGTCTCAAAACCACTTCTTGAGCATCTTCTTTGATTGAATCTTCAAATAAAAATACCAATTCATTCTCACCAAATTTTGCAAAACATGTGAGAAATTTTTGGTCGCAATTAAAATTATTTTTAATTTCACAAAAACTTTTTCTGCCAAGTTTTAAAAATTCTGAACTCAATCCAAAACCTTGACTTTCCTCCACCGAAAGATTTTCAAGCTTACCAGAAAATTCAGAGGAAATTGCTCTAGAAATTGGATGACGACTTTTACAAGTAAGGGAGGCAGCAAGTTTTAGAAACTCATTTTTTTCATTTTCATTCAGAGTTTTTACACCGCCATTTTGTAACAACAAAATATCCACTAGCTTAGGAGAGCCAACTGTTAAGCTGCCCGTTTTGTCAAAAACCACTACATCAATTTCACGCAATTTTTCTAATGCCTCGCCCGACTTTACCAAAATTCCTCGCGCCGTAAAGTTAGAAATGGCAATGGTCTGAACAATTGGCACGGCAAGTGCCAGAGCGCAAGGACAGGTAATAATTAACACCGCCGTTGCATTCATTAAAGCAATTTCCCAGCCCGAACCAAACCAAAAAACAAAAGTGGCAAAAGCCAAAATATGCACGGCCGGTGTGTAGAATTTTGCCAACTGGTCACTTAAACGAATGTAGCGGCTTTTTTTCTGTTCTGCTTCTTCACTCAAAGCAATTATTTCTGCGAGCAAACTTTTATTGGCAGGCTTGGTAATTCTAATTTTAAGCGGAGAATTTACGTTAATTGTTCCAGCAAAAACTTCGGAATTTTTAGCAACTATTTTAGGAATTGTTTCGCCGTTAATTAGAGCCGTGTCCACCTCGCTTTCACCTTCAATTACAACGCCGTCGGCAGCAATTTTTTCTCCTGCAGCGACAATTAAAATCATTCCTTCTTGCAGCTTTTTGCTAGGAAAAACTCGCACTTTTCCGCCCTCTTCTACCCGACCAAAACTGGCAGCAAGTAAAGCGAATTCGGAAGCAATTCCGAAAGCTTTTTTACGCGCTTTCATGTCGAGGTAGCGACCAATTAACAGAAAAAAAACCAGCATTACTGCCGAGTCAAAATAAACGTGGGTTGCGCCTCGAAATGTTTGTAAAGAGCTGACCACGCAAGCAAGAAAAATGGCAATTGAAATTGCTAGATCCATGTTGGGGTAGCCTTGCCTTACCGAGCGCCAAGCTGATGAGAAAAATGGTCGCGACGAAAAAATTATTACGGGCAGCGCAATTAATGCCGAAAACAAATGCAGTAAATTTCGACTTTCTTTACCAATTTCTTCAACGCCGTAAAACCACAAAGACGAAGAAATTAACATTAAATTTCCCGCGCCAAAGCCAGCAACAGAAAGAGCTCTAATTATTGAATCAGAATATTTCTTTTCTGCGCTATTAAGAATTTCTGCGTCAAAAGGCAAAAGTTTGTAGCCAATTTTTTGAATAATTGCAATTAACTCATTACCAACTTCTGGCGCGCCTTGCCATTGCAAAAACAAGGTTTTTTTTGAGAGATTTATTCGCGCTTTAATTACAGGTTTTTGTTTTTTTAAAACTCCTTCAATCAACCAAATACAGGCTGCGCAGTGCAAACCCTGAACCAACAATAATGCAGAATTCGAGCCATCTTTTTCTTGAGTGCAAAATTCTAAAACATCAATTTTTTCTTCCTCTTCGGGCTTAATTTTTCTCTCTAAAGAGTTTATTTGGCGCAACTTGTAAAAGTTTTCAAAACCAAATTTTCCTACCATTTTGTAGGCAACGCCGCACCCTAGACAACAAAAATCTTCTGTTAGTGATTTAGTGTCTTCTCCGCAATGCAGACAGGATTTTACCATTGAATGAAGCGTCTTTCCAATTTTGCAAATTTATCTCGCTCAGAAATCACCAAAATTGAAATGTCCCACTGACCTTTCGCAGGAAATTCAATGTCTGATTGATAGGTTCCGTCAACCATTCTAATTTGACGAGAAAAATCAATTCCTTCAGAAGCTGGACGCTTAAAATCGACCAATATTTCAGCATCGTTTATTAAGCGGTGGTTTTTGTCTCTGAGTTTAAGAATGATTGTAAATTTGTTGTTGTATTTGGGAATAAAATCAACCTCCACAACCCAACCAAGCTTTTTTTGAGCCTCTTCTTGTTGTAAAGTTTCGTTGTAATTTAAGCCTTTTTTGTAGCCGTCAGTTGTAACTAAGCCGCTCCAAGTTTGCTTTGAGATGTAAATGTAAAACACATTTACGGCAAGAATTACAATGAAGAATGCGAAGAAAAAATAAGGAATTTTTGATTTTTTGTCGCCCATGATTTTTAAGTTTTTTGGTTAGTAGCAACAGGCAGCTTGGTTTTTTCAGCCTGATTGTGAATTCTTTTTAAGCAAAATTTCAAATCATTTACAATTTTGTCAAACTCGGAATTAGCAATTTCTTTGCGCGCAATCACCACGTAGTCGTAATGATTTTTAGCGTAGAGCGGCGCAAGTGCGCGAACCACTTCCCTCAATCTTCTTTTAGCCAAATTTCTAACAACCGCACCGCCAACTGCTTTACTTACGGTGTAACCAACGCGACAAAAATTTTGAGCATTTTGATTTTTTGCCAGATCTTGCAAATATTGCGGAGCGGTTTTTTTGGAAAGAAGAGTAATTGTTTTGGAAAAGAATTTGTAACCTGAGGAGGAGATTTTCTGAAACTCTGAGGATTTTTTGATTCGAAGTATTTTCAAATGAGAGTCAGGGAAGGAGAAAGAGAGGAAGAAATGCCGATCTTAAAGACCGGCATTAATCAAATTAAACAGTCAAACTAGCGCGACCTTTAAAACGACGACGAGATAAAATTCTGCGTCCACCAACTGTTGCCATTCTAGCTCTAAAACCGTGCCTTCTTTTACGCACAATTTTACTCGGCTGCCAAGTTCTTTTCATATTTCACCTAAATTTTTTGAGATTTTTATTTTGGCTCTGTCGCGTAAATCAAGTTTTTCTAAGCAATTTAGAATTGCGAAAAGTTCGACGAAAAAGTTGGTTTACGCGACAGAGCCATTTTGGATCATCCAAAGAGGCGGGGCAAATTAAGTGCGGCTTTAATAAATGCAAGAAGCTATTTCACGCATTTTTCAGATTACCAAATAATGACCGCGCCACAAGTTCAAGTTGCGTAACTCTCAACCAGACCGCGATCTAAAAGCAATTGACTTAAGTAAACTCCTTCGTCAGCAATTTTCTGAGCGTCTTTTTCTTTGCCACTTGCGTCAAAAAAAACATCCGCGATGTAGCGACCGTAAATGTCGGTTTTGTTGGTTTTTACAACCAAAAATGGCACGTCTTTTAAAATTCTTTTCAGAACCTCTGTAGCTTTTTTACCTTCTAAACTCAATGACTCTGCGGCATTAATTTTTGCCAAACGCAAAATTTCTTTGTGGCGAATTTTAAAACCCAAATCCAGCGTCACGTGAATTGTGTCGCCGTCCACCACCTTGTCTAAAAACGCTTTGTAAGTGTAAAGTTGGTGAATATTTCTCGCCGATTTTTTCAACGAAAAACCCGCGCCTTTTTTAATTGATTCCACAATTTCACCCTCACCTGTCAGCTTAGTTTCAACTTCAGTAAAAATGCCAAAACCACAATCTACAAAGCTAGAATCAGAATCAGAAAATTTGGCTAATTTGTAGCTGAAAATTTTGCCTCGCTGAAAGACTAGCTTTGTCGGCGTTTTTACTGGCTTTGCTTTGGGTTTTGATTTTTTAATTTTTTGCTGCAGCTCCTTGCTGTCTAAATTCTGCGTCAGAGTTAAATCTTCTAAATATTTGCGCTTTTCAACATCTTTCACCGAAACCAAATTACGGTAGTGGCTCCAAGTTAAACCATTTTCATCTTTGGGTAATTTTGGGTAGGCTTTGTAAAAAGCCCGCATTTGGTAAAGGGTTTTCTCAGCAATTTTCGTGTCTTTCGTTAGCTCTTTAAAAAAATTCTGACCGTAATCGGCGCGATTATTTTCTAACAAATGTTGATCGATTATTTGACCAATCTCCCAACACATTTCTACTTTTTGTCGGTTAACTGTTTGGACAATATTTTGCTCAGTTTTCTGAATAACTTCTTGAACTTTTTGAAAGATTTTTTTGTAAGAGTTTGCGCTTGGCTTCATTTCTCTAAGTGGTTGATTTTACTGGTCAAAAGTTAATTTTCCGCCCCGGGGCGGAAAATTCAAAAAACCTAAATATTTACTAAATTTTTACTAAAAAATTAGTAAGAATAAAAATTTTCAGCTTGAAAAAAATTCTTAAATCACGCGATTTTTCAAATCTACCAAAACAACTTTCGGCTCAAATTTTTTTGCCTCTTCCGCGCTCATTGAGGCGTAAGAAATAATAATCACCACATCTCCAACCTGCACCAATCTTGCTGCCGCGCCATTAACCTGAATTGCTCCAGAACCGGCTTTTGCAGGAATTACGTAGGTTGTAAAACGCTCGCCATTGTTAATATTTAAAACGTCAACTTTTTCGTGAACCAAAATTCCTGAAGCGCTTAATAAATCAGAGTCAATCGAGATTGAGCCTTCGTAGTTCAAGTCCGCCATTGTCACATTTGCGCGGTGAATTTTAGCTTTAAGTAGAGTTAGTTGCATTTGAAAAAATTTTGAACCCAGATCAGTCATTAGAATTGCGACAGTATCTCGCTAAGCCTTGATTTTATTAGCTTTGATCGAGCACCGCCTCCGAAAGCGTACCATTAATACGGTGAGGAG
>JACCDN010945759.1_pt1 | contig 17573 bp, 30 predicted proteins | sample 7441691 | NCBI WGS metagenome assembly JACCDN01 (sample SAMN15323439, study PRJNA562643) | freshwater metagenome | isolation source: river surface water | place: USA:Blue River Watershed | collected 2017-08-16
ATGGTTTCCCCCTCTGCCTGCCACCACGCCCCGAAGAGCGCGCCCACGAGGGCGACGGAGCCCGTCAACAGATCGGACCACGGCGAGGGGAGGAAGACGGTAGGCGCGAACATGAGGCCGCACCACAACACCAGCCCGCCCACCTTGCAGCGGGTCGAGCTGGCGAGGAAGTCGCCCAAGATGATGAACAGGGCGACGAACACTATTTCCCCCCGGCTCCGAAGATGTGCAGACCGGCGCCAACGGCGACCCGGCCCGACTCTTCACCGAAGGCCGGCTGACCGTCCAGCGGGACCGGCGCGTCTTCCCAGGTAAGGGACACACCCGGTTGACCGGAAAGCGGAATCACCACACCCGGCGACGGCAGAAGGGCGGGAATCTTCCGCAGCGGTTCGGAGGGATCCACGACGGCGGCGAAGATTGCGGCCGTTTCCGGGATGCAGGCGCGAACCTTGCCGTCGTGGCGGATGATGGCCCAGCGCATCAAGCCACCGTTCCGCGGTGGTCGATCCGGTAGCCGGGGAACTGGTCCCGCAGCTCTTCGAGGGTCGCACCCTTGGAAAGGGCGAACTCGTAGAACCGGCGTTCCAGGACGTGGCGGCCGTTCTCGGCCCAGGCGAGGCGGGTTTCCAGGTTCGCCACCTGCCCGCGCAGCTCGCCTTCGGAGGTTGCCAGCTCGCGGCAGTGCTCCAGGGCCGCGAGTTCCCTTTGCTCGGCGCCGGCCTTGCCAGCCAAGGCGAGATCGCGCTCTCCCTCCACGTGCTGGAGTTTTTCCCCGGAGCCCTTCAACTGCTTTTCGAGGATCCCGCAAACAGTGTTCGCGCGCTCTTCGTCCTCGATGCACTTGACGTATCCGGCCGACTGGTCGTTGTACATCTTGAGGAGTGCGCGATACTTGTTCCGAAGGCTTCCGTAGCCGTCCGGAATGTGCTCCCAGCCCGTGGAGGTAGCCGCGGGCGCCTTCTTCTTCGTCATCTTGATTCCCTTTCGAGGTACGGCCGAACGCCGGCCGCCTTCGGAATATATCCTTTTGGTTCGCCTAGCGCAAGCCCTTTTCGCTGCGAAGTTTCGAGAGGGCCGCGGCGGGATGGATGGCCCACACGCGCAAGGCCAGATCGCGGCGGATGGTTTCGCCCGCGTCCCGCATCTGCGCCACGGATCGAGCCGCGAAGGCGTCCCGCTTCCGCAGCCATTCGGGCGAGAGGTTCGCCGGGTCGAAGCCGGCATCCCGCCACGCTCTCCAGAACCCGCCGGGCGCCATTGCCACGGCCGACACGGCCGCGCGGGACGCGGCGAGGTGCAGCTCTCCCCACTGCTCGGGCGTGAGCCGAAGCCACGGCCACGGGCCGGGGCCTTCGCCCGCGGCTGCGACGGCCCAGGCCGGCGCCGGATCCTTCGCCGGGTTCTGGTGGAGCGTCGTTTCTCTTCCCAGGCCGCCGAATAGTGCTCCCTGGCCCTCCAGGGCTTCGAGGTAGTGCGCGTCGGCCATGGCGAGGGCGGTCGGATCCTCGACGCGGCGCCGGAAACGGACCTCCACGCCTCCGGGATACCTGACGACGGTTCCCGCCTTCCCGTGCCGCACCATGCCCCGCGGCGGGTTGCGGCGCAAGAGACGGCGATCCACTCGGCCAAGAAGAACGGCCCCCGGGTCTACGTCGTTCGCGCCGAACAGGCTTTCCCCTGGCCCGGTGCACAGCGCGTCGCCGACGTACTCGCGCAGGTATTCGGCCATCGCTTCGGCCGGTGCAGCACGGCCGACGGCCTTCACGATTGCCACGCCAAGCGCCCAGGCGAGGGAGTCCGACAGGGGGGCGGCGTCCTTCGGCATGTCGCCCAGGTCGAGCCCGCCTTGCGCTTCCTCGTCGCGCAGGGCTGCCCGCATCTTCGCGAGGCTCTTTCCGTCCATGCGGCGGAACCACTCGAAGGCCCGCGACATGCGGGGAAGGAGCCGCCACCCTTCGGCGATCTCGGGCGGCCGGCTGTTCGCGGCGCTTTCCAGGCTCCAGACGGCGGGCAGCATCCCCAGGAGCACCGGCACGAGGTCGGGCTTTCCGGTCGGATCGTAGGCCGCGGCCACCACGTCCGACGGGATCCCCTGCAACATGACCGCTTCCACGAGGGCGGCGGCCTGCGCCGGCTGGCCGTTGATCGCGGCAGCCTTCGCCGGGTCCATCTTTCCGAGGATCTTCCGCCACGTCTCGGGGTTGTCGGCGATCCAGTCCCCGACACTCTCGGGCGTGACGGGTCGCGCGAACTGGAAGCGTCCCAGGGCGAGCGGCGTCTCGATCCCCAGCGCGCGGCCAACGTGGACGGCCTTTTCCAGGTCGGAGAGGCCGGCCGAGGCCGTGCCCTGGCTTGCACCGGCGAGCGCGACGGCCTGCGCGAGCGGCGCGCCGTCCTTCCCTCCCAGCACCCGCACGGCGAGGAACCGCTCGTCTCGGGCCAGCTCGTCCAGCTTCGCGGCCATGTTCCAGCGAGACGCAACGGCGGAAAGGTACTGTTCCCACGCCTCCGACTCCGTGCCGAACGCGAGAATCGCGGCCATGGTGCGGCCATTCCCGGACACCACGAGGAACACCTCGGAACGCTCGCCCGTCCCCCTCCACACCACCGGCGCCGAGTCCGCAGGCGTCGAGCTTGCGAGCATGAGCCGGCGAGCATCGAGACCGGCGGCCAACTTCTGGACCTGCGACCGACTCGCCACGGCTTCCCGGTTCCGCCCTTGCAGCTCGGGCAGGTAGAACCGCAGCGGGCGGCCCGTCTTCGGATCGTTGCTCGGGATGATCCGGGACAGCGGGACCAGAGCCCACCGGAAGGGATAGAGACGGCCCTCCGAGTCCTCGAGCATTCCAGACGGCCCCCAGGCGAGCACCCCGCCCGCGTCGTCGCGCTTCTCCGGCTTGACGATGGACCACCCGCCACGCTCGCCAACGGCCGCGGCGCCGGTTCCGGTCGGATTCTTGCGAACCTTGCGCGCCACGGCGCCCGCGGCCTTCTTCGCACCGCGGCCGGCCTTGGAGGCCATCCGCACGGCTTCGCGGACGATCAAAGCATCCGGCGACACGAGGGCGAGGGCGATGTCGTCGGGGTTGACCCGCTCGCCCACCTTGACGGCCACCCACTGGCGGGCGTGGTTCATGTACCGGCCGCCCTTGGCAAGGGCGGCGGCGATCTTCTCGCGGCTCATCTTCGAGACGTTCATGGGGAAACCTCCAGGGATCCGCCATTCCTGGCGGCATGTTCGCGCGCGGCCTGCACGACCTCGGGCGTTCGTTCTTTCCAGGCACCGCCACCACCAAGGCGAACGGCGCGCCACATGATCCAGGCCCGCACCGACGAGACGCCGCAGGAGAGCAACGCCTCGCGGAACAGAGCGTCCGCGCGTTCCCTGCTGCACGGTTGGACCGTGTAGAGGTAGTCGTGAAGCACCGCGGCCCGATTGGATCGAGCCCAGGGGGGATAGATGCCCCACAGGACGCGCGGAATCGAGGCCGCATCGCAGCGGAAGCCGCGCGGGCACCAGATCGGCGCAAGCTCCGAGAGTCGGCCCTCCCTGGCGAGCTGTTCGAGGTCGCCGGACGTGCTCGGCAGGTAGCCAAGCGGGGCGAGGAGTTCGACGCAAGGCCGATCCGTCCTCGACTCCTGGCCGGTGAGGTCGCGCACGTCCAGGGCGGAAAGCCATTTCCCGCCCCCCTTCCACGGCTTGAGCTCCACGGCCGCAGGCATCACGCCGCCCGCTTCCCGAAGAGCCCTTGCAGCAGGGCTGCCCGGTTCGCTTCCCGCTGTTCCGCCGTCAGGCCGTCCCCGGCCCTCCTGGCGGCCTCCAGGCTCCGGACGCCTTCCGCCCGCCTCGCCTGCTCCTTCGCCCGCTCCTGCGCCCTCCTGGCGGCCTCCTGGCCCTCCCTCGAGGCCTCCCACACCTTCGCGCAGACCGCGGCGAACGCCTTCCAGTCGCGAATCTTTCCGCCTCGGCTCTTCCTCCAGCCACCGGCGGCGGCCGAATGGTAGGCCCTCGCGATGTCGTCGGCGTTCCAGTTCGGCCAAGTCGTCCGGCAATGGTCCGCCCACTCCTCCGGGCTCGGCTGGCTGCTGCTGCATGGTCCCCCCCCAGGCTCCGAAGAGCGCGCGCGGGCAGCCGTCCCGGCTGCCTGCTGTTGGTCGCGTTCGTTGCGTTCGTCGGGCGCATTGCTTCCCCCCTGCACCCCCCTTTCGCTCTCCTTCCCTGTTTCTTCCGTAGGAAGAACAACAGGGATTATACTGGAAGTGTCCGTTTGGGACATTTCCGGAAGTGTCCGTTTGGGACGCTTCGGAAGTGCCCGTTTGGGGCGTTTCGGAACCCCTCCAGGTTCGGGGCTCGGACCCTCTTCGAGGTGCGACCGAACGAGCGCGTCTAGTGCTCGGACGTTCACCACATAGGCCAGAGCGTTCCCAGGTGCGGCGACCCCACCGGCGCGCAGGTCGGCGACGATCCCCAACCCGGTCCAGAACCGGCGGGCGCGTTCCTGCTCCTTCCGGCCTAGTAGTGTCGCGTCGTACCACTCCCAGGCGGGACAAATCCAGGTATTGCCCTCTCCGGCCTGCCGTTGCCTCTCCAGGGCGTGGGACATCCACAGGGCCGCCACGGCGTCCGATCCCGGAATCCTGCCCAGGATGGGGAGGAAGGAGATAGGCCGCGCCCACAGGTCCAGAATGGAGAAGAGGGGGCGCCGTGGCCGTCGTGCTGCTCGCGTCATGCTGAAACCTCGCCGCCCAGGGCGGACAGAATGGCGGAATGGCGGAATCCGCCCTTCCGGAGTTTGGGGAAGCCGGCCGCATCGAAGCGGCGGCGGATAATGGACCAGAGGCCGCGGACATCCAAGCGGGTCCAGCGGATCCGCTGCGCTCCTCCGCTCCGGTGCCCGACGAAGAGGGCGCGCAACCCTTCGGCCTCTGGCCTGACGGCCACCCAGGAGCGCAGGGCGTCGGCGATCTCGGGCAGGGCTACCACGGGCGCAGCGCGCCGCGGAAGGGACAGGCGACCCGAGGACGGGTCGAAGCTGGACACGTCCAGGGCGGCAGCATCCACGAGAGGGATTCCCCACCCGACGACGAGCCACAAGACGGCCCGGTCTCTGGCGTCTCGCCACTCCTGGCCGTCCACGCGCGCCACGAAGGCCCGCGCGGCCCGCATCGAGAGCGCATCCGCCGGCGGCCTATCGGCCTCGGCGCGGCGCCGCGGGAACTGCGGAATCCACGTCGCGGCGCCGGCAGCGTAGAGCAGGCGGAAAGCCTGTAGAACGGCCATCCGTCGAGCCTTGAGCGTTCGAGGACCGTTCCCGCGGATCTCGTGGAGCCACGTCTCCCAGGCCACGAGGCGGGCCGTTCCTTCGGCCTGCGGCATCCTGGCGACATGGAGAACGGCGTCGAGCGGGTCGGGGATCTCAAGCCAGCGGCACAGCCACGAGAGGCCGTCGGAGTAGACGGCGCGCGTTCGGTCGCTGAACGACTGAGCCCACACCGTCCAGGCGTTCCGCAATCCGGCGTCACCCTCGAACGGATTCCCGCCGGACAGGTGCAGCCCTGGCAGCATGGACGAAAGAGCGGCACCTCCAGGCGCCGCCCCTTCGCTCGCGATGTAGTCCGGGACGCTCACCCGCGCGGCCTCAAGAAGCGGCGCTGCAAGGCTTCGAGGGCGAGTTTTCCGCCTTCGGCGATCAACGGCCCATGATCCCGCAAGAGCTGTTCGATGGCGTCGGTTCTGGCCTTCGGCCGTCGGCTCGTCGGCTCGTCCTCGTCGTCCTCGTCGTCTCCGAAATCTCCGGACAGAATTTGCCGTATTAGCTCCTCGAACCCCTCTAATCCTGGCTTCAAGCCAGATTCGGACAAAATCTGTTCGAGTTGTTCGCTTTCCTTTTCGGAAAGCGAAACAGACCAGACGACCGCGACCGGCCGCCCCGTCATCCCTGCGGATCCTTGCTCGCGGCGGGCATCTCGCCGGCCTCGGGATCCTCGCTTCCGAACGCACGGAAGGGGACGCCGTGGGCCTGCGAAAGCACCTCGACAAGGCGCTCCATGGCTCCGGCCGTGCGCTCGGCGGCTTCCGCTTGACGCATTGCCGATTCGGCTAGTACCGTTGGAATCGGAATGTATTCCGACCCCTCCTCGGTTTCGACCTCGAAGAGCGAAAACGGGTCCGGGTTGACCTTTTCGGCGCGTCCCTCGGAATTGATTTTCTGCGGAAGTGGCTTATTCATGAAGAAAATATCCCTTTCGTGTATTATATAGAGGGAAAGCCCATTTTCCCCCATTTTATCGGCCTCCCAGGGCGAAAGCCCTTGCAAGCCGACTTCGGGGAAGATAGCTTGTTGGTGTGAAATCCACAAGGGAAAAGCTCTTCAAGGTCGAGCAGACCGGGGAACAGATTGGCAGGCTTGCCCGCCAATACTGGCAGGATATGGCGGACCTCGTTTCGCTGACTCCTCCCGAGCTGTTCGCGTTCGTCCAGGCGATCCCATACCGCCGCGACCCTCCCGGCGTCGAGCTGGTGCAACGCCCGCTCTTCCTGCGCATGGAGGCGGCGCGCGGTGCGGACTGCGACGACCGCGCGACGGCCGTCGCGGCTTGGGCCATCGCTTCGCGCTATCCCTGGCGCGTCGTGGCCGTTTCGCGTCGGCCAGATCTTCGCTTGCATCACGTGTTTACCGAGGTGAAGCTCGGCGACACGTGGGTTCCCATCGACCCGACCTATCCCACAAGCAGCTACGGACGCCCGGAAAACTGGAGCGCCCGCAAAACCCTAGCGGAGGGCTGAAAAATGGCCGTTCTCGAAACTCTCGAAGGTGACACCATGGAGCCGGAAATCCTGAACGCCGGCGCGTTCGGCGCCAACATGGCCCGCGCGTCCTTGAAGGCGTGGGAACCGACCATGGCCGACGTTCTGAACCGCAAGCCCAGGCGGCCGGCGCTCACGTCCGGCATTCCGGCGAAGCTGCGCGCCGCTGCGGCCAACAAGGGAACCGCCACCCGTCGCCCCGTCCGCCGGATCCCGGCTCGCGGCGCCGCCGGCGCGCGTCCTTGGGGCCAGTCCTCGGGCCGCTTCGTCATGGTCGGCGACGAGTTCGACCCGGAAAGCCTCGAAGGCTGGTTGACCGACCTCAAGAAGGGCGCCGGCAAGGTGGTTTCGGCCGTCGGTTCGGCGGGTTCGGCCATCGTGCGCCCCGTCGCCTCGGTCGGCCTGAACGTCCTTCGCTCCACCGCGAAGCCCGTCGGAACGGCCATCGGTTCCGCGTTCGGAACTACGCAGATGGGAGCCGGAACCGAGGGAATGCTCGGGAACATGGCGTCCATGTTCGGAATCGGCGGCGGAAGCACCGCCACCGCTCCCGACGGAACGCCCGCGGCCATGCCTGCCACCGGCGGCGGAATCCCCCCGATCTACTTGATCGGCGGCGGCGCTCTCCTGCTGGTCCTCCTCCTGCGGAAGTAGGGGCAGGCCGTGAACGTCTTCGTCGGCGAACCCATGAGCGAAGAGGAGAAGCGAGGCCGCCAAGCTGCGGCCGCCGCTGCTGGCGCTGCCGCTTCTGCTGCGGCCAAATCGGCCGCGGCTGCTGCCCAGGAGCGCGCCGCGGCTGCGGGTCGCGCCCAGGGAATGGCCGCCGGAGAGGCCGCCCGAGCGGCTTCCGCCGCTGCCACGGCCGCGGGACGGATTCCCGCCGCTCCGTCCTCCTCGTTCCCGAAATGGCTCCTTCCCGTCGGCCTCGTCGTGGTCGGCGGCTTCCTCTTCATGCGTGGAGGGTCGCAGAATGCCAAGCCTCGCGGATAAGATCAAGGCCGAGGCCATCGCCGGCGGCCTTGGCGAAATGTTCGGGCGAAAGCCCATGGTCTACGAGTCCGGCGGCCGAATGGTCGTCGGATGGAAGGACACCGACGTTCCGACCGTCTCGGCGATGGTGGAACGGAATTTCAAGCGGTTGGCCGACCAGCCCCCCGGGCCGGTGCAGGTTGACTTCGCGCCCGTGCTGGTGCCCGTGGCGGCCAAGCTCTACGGAACAAAGGGGCTTCTCGTGTCCGGCGGTCTAATCGCCTTGGGAGTCGTGGGCGGCTACATGCTCGCGAAGGGCAAGTGAGCACCGCCCCGGCCGTGCGCACGATCCCGGCGGGAACTCCCGTCGTGGTGCAGACGCAAGAGGCGCCGACGCTCCTCGCGCGCATCCTTCCGCCCCTGGCGTGGGCGGCCGTTGGCTTCGCCGTCGGCTACTACCAGGGGAACCAGTCCGGAAAGAGGAAGGGGGCCACCCATGGCGGCACTGTCTGACGCGATCGGCTTTTCCAAGGCCGTGGCAGCCCTGCGCGATTCGCTCAAGAAGACGGACGCGAACATCTTCGGCAAGTGGAAAGACGACCAGTTCCGGCAATACCTCATCATGTACATGGCGACCGCCAAGCAGTACGGCGCCGGCGTGTCCATGAATCCGCTACCCGGTCGCCCGTCGTTCTCCGCGTTCGTCGCGTCCATGCAAAACGGCCTCGGAGCCCCCACGGAGACGGCAAAGCGATTCCTCGCGGGAATCATCCGCCTCTATGCCGCCGGCGCGATCTCGTTCGAGGTCTTTTCGCCGGCCCTCACGGAAACGCGAGTCGCGCAGGAGAAGGCCGCCGCCGCAGCCGATCCGGGAATCCTCGACCGCCTCACGTCGGCCGGCAAGACGGCCGGCGCGTTCGTGGAGTATGCGCCTTGGATTCTCGGAGGAACCGCGGCCGTGGTTCTCGTGTTCGTCGCGTGGCCCTACCTCCAGGCCGCCCGCGCGCCCGCCAAGGTCGCGAACCGCTTCGCATGAGCCGGGCCGCCATCAAGCGCGCCGAGCGGATCCGCGCCGCCTTCCAGGGCGAAGGCGTGGATTCTGCGAAGCCGGTTCGGAAGCCTGCCCCGCTGGTCCTCGTGGCCCTCGGGCGAGCTGTCGCCATCGAGTACGAGTCGGACAAGCTGAACGGCGGCGGAGACGGCACGAAAGCCACCTACCGCCACGAGTTCGCGCCCGGCGACGTGCTCGCGACCGACCAGGACGGCCGGACGCTCTACGTTCTCGGTCCACGGCTGCGCGTGAACTCGCGCGGGATTGTGGATTGATTCCGGGCAGTGTTGATAGATTTTCCCTCGATTGTGGATAGATCGGGGATAACCTGTTGAAAAGGGGTTGACAGTGCCGAAAACGGAAAGTATTCTCCTCCTGAACCCAGGGCCGCGCGCCCGAATCATCATCCCAACGAACAAGGGGCAGCAGATGGCCACGAAGAAGAAGGGCAGCAAGAAGGGCAAGATGCCGAAGGCGCTCCGCGAATACTGGGCGAAGATGCGCGAGAACCCCAAGAAGAAGCGCAAGGCCAAGAAGCACAAGACCCGCAAGAACCCCACCCCGGCGCGCCGCACGGCCCGCAAGGCCGGCGGGTTCATCAAGTCCGCCGGAAAGCAGACCATGCCCCTTCTCGTCGATGCCGGCTTGGGCCTGCTCGGCTACGGAGCCGCCCGCATGATCGCGAATCAGGCGGCCCGCATGTTCCCCCGCAAGCCCACCGACACGAAGGACCCGTTCGTCCTGCGCATGGTCGGCGTGGTCCAGTTCGCCGCCGGCGCCTTCCTGGCGATCAAGGTTCCCAAGGCCCGCGGGGTCGGCCTCGGCCTCTGCATCGCCGGCCTTCAGGACGGAATCCGCCGGAACGTCCCCGTCCTCGCGCCGTACCTCGGAAGCGACGACGAGACGATGCTCGCCTACCAGCCCATCGAGGCGCCCGTCGATCTCAACGGCGACTACTACATGTCCGCCCCGGTGGACATGGGAGCCGACGACAACTTCCTCGCCGCCCCCGTCGATCTCGACGGCGACGAGTCCGACCGCTACGGCTACTGATCCAGTAGCCCAGCCTCCACCCTCTCCACCTCTCGAACGGAGTTACGACAATGGAAAATCTCAATCCCGCCGCCCGCGTGAACCGCGTTGTCCCCGGCAGCGCCCAGGCGACCATTCAGCGCCTCGGCGCCGGCACCTTCGGACCCGGCGCCCAGGTGCTGGCGGACTACCTGTACGACACCGTGACGCTCGCGACCGGCGTCCAGCAGCTCGACTTCTTCTCGGTGCCCCAGGGCGGCGCGAAGACCATCGCGGACACGAACCTCACCCTTCCGGGCCAGCTTCCCCGCGGGCAGGCTTTCGAGGTCCACTACATCGGCTTCCGCCTGCTGCGCGGCTCGGCCGTGGTGAACACCGCCTTCGTGTCGGCCTTCTACGACATGATCGGCGGATCCGCGTTCCGCCACTTCTTCCCCGGCTCCGACTTCTGGCTCCGGCACTCCGGCGCGGCTCTGCTGCCCAAGGTGCCCGTGCACTACGAAATCGCGGCCGGCTCCATCGCGCAGATCGCGCACTTCCCGAGCGAGCTCGGAATCTCCATCAAGGAGATTCCGCAGGTCATCGGCGAGCAGGTGTCCTTCGGACTCCAGGTCGCCATTCCGGCGGGCATCGCGGCCGCGCTCAACGGCGCGAAGCTGCAGATCATCTACCGGAACAACCTCGTCAAGCGCACCTGATCGAGCCCGGCCGGCGCAGCCTCCGCGCCGGCCACCAGGGGAGTCCGCAAGGGCTCGCCCGTCAGCGAAGAAACCCACCAGACCACGCGGTCCGGTGCCTGTGCAAGTCGGGAGCGTTGTATCTTTCACCCCCTGAAACCGCCCGAGGAAAGGGAACCACATGGCCGCCGATACCTTCTTGGAACAGATCGAAACCGAGCTCCGCACCATCACGCGGCAGCAGCGGGGCAAGTTCCGCCGGACCTACGCCGGTTCGTGCGTCGTCGCCGGCGGCGGCTCGAACGCCGTGGAAATCCAGATCGACGGCGACGGCGATTTCCTGTCCGAACACCTCTCGGGCATCTGCGCCGGTCCCTGCGACTCCAACGGACGCCCCCAGGCGGCCCCCGTGTCGGCCTTCGGCGGCGCGACGGCTACCCGCGGTCTCCAGGTCTCCATCACGGACCGCGGCTCGGGTCGCAACCTGACGAACGGGTTCATCGACTGCGCGCTCCTCTTCACTCCGGGCTACGGCACCGGCGCGACGAACCAGGGCCAGATCATGGGACCGCTCGTCCCCTGGCGCTACCTCTTCGAGCGCACCGCCTTGGTGCGCTTCGAGTTCCGCAGCCTCGAGACGAATCCGGCCGTCTTCCAATACGCCGCGGTCGCCTTGCATGGCAGCGTCTACGCCGTCCGTCCGCAGCGATAAGGGGGGCCACCATGGCCGCCCCAGCGTCCGGAGTCAACAGGCCGACCAGCCTTGAAACCTTCCAGGATCGGACCACGACGGCCCGCGTCGAGCCGATCCTCTACAATCTCGCCGGAACCGAGCCGGGCGATTGGGAACTCGCGATCCCGGCGGGCGGCACCGTGTCGGCCGTCGTGCAGCTTTCCCACGCCGGCCCCTCCCGTCTGAACGTCCTTCGCGTGGCCGTCGCCGACGCTGCTTCCCTCCTCGTCGCTCCTCGCGACGTGGAGGTTCAGCTCGGGACCACCGACGGGCGAATCCAGATCAAGCGGCAGCCGGTGCAGTTCCTCAACGGCAACGCCGGCGGGGAACTCGTGGTCCGCGTCCCCTACCTGTGCGCGGGCGGCTCTACCGTGACGGTCCAGTTCTGGAACCTCGCCGCGGCGGAACGTCGGGTTACCGGCTTCCTCCGCGCCTACCTGTTCGAGAGGTGACCCGATGTCCGCTTCCGTCGTCTCGATTCCGTACTCCCAGGCCCGGCCGCTGATCCTGGCGGGCCGTCTGACGGCTCCGCTTGCCGCCGGCGCCTACACTTGGGACGGTTCCTACTTCGACGCCTCGCCGGGCGTCGAGCTGCGGTCCTCGTTCCTCTACATCGTGGCTTCCCTGACCTTCGCCGCGGACCTCGACCCGGCCGACTACTCGGCCGCCATCGACCCGACCTACGCCGCATCGCCGATTCCGTCGTTCCGCATCCTCCAGCGTGGCGGCGCCTCGGTCCTGGCCGACGCCGTGCCCGCTCCGGCCTACTTCTCGGATCTCGGCATCTGCTACCCCTTCGCCCCCAAGGTGGACGGGAACCGGATTCAGTTCTCCGCGCAGGGCCGTCTCTTGCAGACTCCGGCCCTCATTGGAAAGGCTTCCGTCTCCCTGGCTGTCTCGTGCGTCGTCTACGAGGTTTCGGACGCGAATTGGATTCGGAAGTTCATGGCCCGGACCCCAGCGCCTGCGCTGCCCCAGGGGGCGAAGCGCGTCGAGGGCGGCCGGGAATCCGTCATCATGGACGCCCCGTTCCGGGCTGAGGTGTTCGGATGAACAAGTATTCCCCCATCATCTCGCAGTTCTGGAGCAACCCCGGAAACGCTCGGTGGAATACCTTCGCCCTCAACACGGGCGCAGCCACGAACACGGTTCCGACCCAGGACTATACCGTCCTCGGGAGCCCGAAAACTGGCCTCATCTTCTCGACCTTCAACAAGGAAGACCGGCCGTTCCTGTCGCGGGCGGCGATCTTCGCCAACTTCGCCGACGGCCTGCCCTTCGTGCGAGACGTTGGGCTCTACAAGGACTTCCCGGGAATCGCCCTCAAGTTCGACACGGTCGGCGGTCCGGTCAACCTCGCGAACATCCCGATTCCGGCGTTCAATTCGTGGTTCGAGCTGGGATTCCAGCTTCCGCCCCCTGGCGGCGGCGCGTTCGCCCTGTGGGCTGGGATGCAGTCGTTCCAGTTCTATACCGCGTCCATCGACACGGCCTACAACGGGCAGCAAATCACTTTCACCTGTGCCGTCGAAGTGACGCACACGTTCCCGCTCGCCTGATCATGGGATTCCGTCCAGGACAGGCGAAAGGGCCAAGCGTCGGCCCTCTCTCTGGCGGCGGTGGAGGCGGTGCGCCTGCGACGGCGACGTTTGCGACCATCGCCAACGAGGCCGCCACCCTTCCGAACTCGCGGCGTCTGGTTGCCGGCTCGAACGTGTCCTTCGTGGATGCTGGCGCGGGCTCGACCCTGACAATTTCCGCCTCGGGCGGCCCCATCGCGAGCCCCTACGCTAAAGAGCTTTGGCCCTTCGCGACGAACGAGACGGAATCCGCTATTTCCCAGGCCGGAACGGGCAGCGGGAACAACTCGGGGACGCGCGCGTTCGGCTTCATCTCTGAAGGAACCGTGACGATTTCCCAAATGGTCATTTGGTTTTCCCAGGTGACGGGAAGCAATTTCCGCCTCGGCCTCTACGATGCCGGCGCGAACCGAATCGCGCAGACGAACCGATTCGCGCCCGCGGTCGGAATCAACGTCGTTCCGCTGATTGCTCCCGTGATCCTCACGGGCGCGATGCTCTACTACATGGGCCTATGGACCAACGACACGACCTCGAACAATCGATACCTCGTCTTGACCGGCCGGTCTATCACGACCACTTCGCCGAACATGCAGAAGAGCGACCCTAACGAAATGCCGACGACCATCGGAACGGCCTTCACCAATACGGCCCTTCGGCCGTGGATGATGGTTTCGGGGTGACAATATGGCACAAATGATCCGCTATCGCTCCATCCTCGACAAGGATCTCCAGATCGAGGAGCCCGATACCGACGAAGGTCGCGCGCGGCTCGCCGAGCGCATCGCCCAGGCCCAGGCCGAGCACCCGGACGACCCGGCCTACTTCATGGGCCGCGCCGAGTTCTACGACCCCGACGCACCCGCAGAGACGGCCCAGGAGGCCGAGGAGGCCGCACCGTGAGCGACGACACCACCGAACCCCAGGAAGAGCCCGCCAAGGGCGCCGGAAGGGTCGCGCGGGCCGTCAAGGAGGCGCCGCTCGGGCTTTCTGCCTCCGTTGTGCTCGCTGCCCTGTTCGGCGTCTCGCAAGCCGTTTCCGGCGTTCAAGACCTCCTCGACTCCCGCTACTCGAAGCGCGAGGAGTTGACCCGGGTCGAGGCGCAGAACGTGGACATCCTCCGGCGGCTGGACCGCATGGAGGCCAAGCTCGACGCCTTGAGCGGGGGGAAGCCGTAGCCGTGGCGATTGACTCGTTCATCAAGAAGTTTCGGCCCTACGCCGACAAGATCGCAGCACAGACCGGAATCAATGCCGAGTCGATCCTCGCACAAGCGGGACTCGAAACGGGATGGAACGAGGCGCCCAGGGGTTGGAACTTCTTCGGCATCAAGACCGGGAAGAGCTGGACCGGCGCGCGCGTTCTGATCCGGACGAAAGAGGTTCTTTCCTCTCCGAACGTGGCCTTTCCGAAGGTCTACAGCGTCACGAAGCGGGCCAGCGACGGAAAGTATCTGTACGACGTGGACGACTGGTTCCGCAGCTACCCGAGCCCGGCCGAGTCCTTCGCCGATTGGGCGGCGGTGGTGCAACGCAGCTTTCCCGGCGCGTGGGCCGTGCGAGGCGACAAAGCCAAGTTCGCCGCGGCCCTGGCCTCTGGCGGCTACGCCACCGGCGACGGCTACGCCGACAAGCTGCTTTCGGTACTGCGCTCGGTGGAGAAACGCATCGGCGCCCCACTGACGGCCGCACTTGAGGCCGTGCAGGGAAAAGCCCTGCCCCTCGTCGCGATCCTCGCGGCGGGGGGCGTCCTGGCGCTCTTCCTCCTGTCCGGCCCGTCTGACTTGCCAGCCCAGGCCGCGAAGAGGTAGATTCCTTTCCGTGCTCCACGTGGGGCACGTCGAAAGGGAACAACATGGAACCGGACATTCTGGTTCCTCTCTCGGAGCTGGGGAAGACCCCGGCACCGGCGGCAGCGATGCCGGCGGCAGTGCTGGGAGAGGGGCGACAGATCGAAGAGCCCGCCGGACTTGCTGACTTTCTGGCTTCCCGCGTCCCCCAGGGCGCGAAGTCGGAAACGGTCGCATTCCGTCGGAACGCCAAGGGCGAAGAGGAAACGCTCTGGACGTGGAACAACGAGTGGCCCACCGAGCACGACCTCGGCGGGAAGTTCGGCGGCGGGAAATACCGCGTCGTGACGACCATTCTAGGAACCGGCGCGAAGAAGGCTCCGAAGCACGAATGGAGCTTCATCCTTCCCGCGTACCCGTGGGACTCCCTGGCCGCGGCCAACCGCGCCAAGGAAGAGGCCGAAGCCCGGAACCGGGCCGTCGCAGCCATTCCCGCCGGCGGGTCGGCCGACTTCCGGGCGAAGCTGGAGGAAATGGCCCTGCTCCGGCAGGTCATGGCCGAACCGCCGAAGCCGGGATTCTTCGAGACGCCCGCGGGGCAGATCGTCGGAACGGTGATCGCCGCCGCACTCCCGAAGCTGCTCGAACGCCTCATCGCGCCGCCCGTGCCCACCAACCAGAAAGACCCGTCCGAACTCTTCCGGGAGAACCTCACCATGACTTCGCAACTTCTCAGCCTGCACAAGGACGCGCGGGAGATCATGCAGCCCGCGACCGAATCCGAGCCCGAGGCGCCGTCGTGGATGGCGCAGGCCGTTTCCCTCCTGAACGACCTTGCCCCGATGATTTCCGGCCTCCTCTCGGCGCCTGCGATGGTCCGCGCGCCGATGGTGCGAAGAGCCCAGGCCGCCCCCGAAGTCCAGGCCGCCCAGGGCGGAACCCCCTTCGAGCGGCAGACCTTGGCCGACGAGGCCGTTCGGGTCTACGGCGTCGAAGGTGCCCGAACCCTCTTCGCGGAACTCAAGATCCCCGCGGACGGCGTGGAGTTCCGCGCCCAGGCCCAGGAAGGGGCCGAAGGATAGCCCGGGCGCGCTTCAGCGCGTCCTGGCCGGCGTGGTAGGTTCTCCCTTTCGAGCCACGCCGGCCGAACCTCGCCCCGAGAGGGGAGCACCGGAAAGGGGCGAGAGACGAGGGGGAGCCCGAGTCAGGGGCAGGAGTCGCGGGGCTCCTGCCCTTTTTCGTGCTCGCGCCGGCGCCGCTCCTGCTGCTGGAGAGACAAGGCCACCAGGAAGCCCGCGCGCAGTCCGCCGGCGTGGCACTCGGAACAGATCCGCCGGATCGGCCGACCCATCCGCTCCGGATCGGGCACGGCCGCGGGCCGCTTGCCGCATCGCTCACATTTGCGGGACATGCAGTAATTCCATTTTCGCCGCTTCGTTCAAATCGACAAGATTCTTTTCCATTTGTGCGATATGAGAACGAACAATTGATAACCCAAGAACCGGAGAAACCATGTAGAGACGGAATCCGCTATCATCAACTCCGAAACGTGTTGGAACTGATAATTGAAGACTTGTCCCAGGAGTAGAACCCGGAAGCCTTCCGCACGGCTTTTCTTTCTCGTTTTCAATGTCGGATTCCAACTTTTCGAGAAGTTCTTTCCCCTTTTTGATTTCCTCTTGAACTCTCCAAATCAAAAGCGCCGTTTCGCTTGAAAGCATTTTATCCCCTTCGCGTTTCAAAGTGTGACAGATCGGGCAGCACCTCGGCGCGGCGGATGCCGTAGCGGGCCAGCTCGACCGGAATGCAGCCGTCCACCGGCTGGGAGTGCTCCAGGTCGCACGGACCTAGGGAGAGCACCGCGAAGCCGTCCACGAGGCCCGGCGCGTCCCGCAGGACGGACGAGACGACGAAGCGCAGCACGAGGCCGGAATACTTCTCGACCTCCGGGCACCACTCCAGGAGTTCCAGCACGTCCCCCGGCTCGAACCGGGCGCGGTCCTCCTGGCGCAGCTCGAACGCCTTTTCCCCGCGCAAGATCGCGCCAACGAACCGCGGCCAGATTTTCCGAGCATGAATCCGAGGAATCAACATTTCCGAACCCTCCAGACGATGGATTTTCCGGCCATGACAACAAGCGAGAGCGGACATTTGATTTCCGTTGTCTCTTTGAAGTCAAGAACCATTGACGAAACAGGGTCGCCGAGTCCGTCAAGTTTGTAGAGTCGGCAACTCATTTTCAATTTACCCGCTCGGCTTGTTTCTGATCCGTGCGCAATAATTGAAACCCCTTCCCGTAATGGTGCGGGAATGAATTGCACAGTAACACAATTCAAAGCTGGAACAGACGAGGCGAATTCGTGAATTTCCCCGTCGTGTTCGATTTGGTGCAGGAACATCTAAACCCCTTTCGATTCGGTGGTTTCAATGGCGGAACGAACGAATCCTTCGTGCGGAATCGTCGCTTCCTTGGTCTCCACGAGGTCCAGCACGGCGCGCCGAATCTGCTTGAAGTCGGACGCGGCCCCCTTGGCGTAGTCTGGAAGCTCCTTCGTTCCGAACGCGGGCATCGGTCCCCGCTGCTGCTTGGTCCATTCCCTGGCGATGGCCTCGACCCGGACGGTACAGCCCAGGCAACGAGAGAGAACGAACTCCCGAAGGTACTTCGGGGTTCTGAGATCCTTGGACATGGTTTCCCCTTCTGCTACTTGTCGAGCCCCGCGAACTGGCGCGACCACTTCCAGGCGGCGCGAGCATCGAAGCCCATTTCCCAGGCCACGCGGGCAGCATCCAGCCGCCGGCGCATGGTTTCCCCCTCTGCCTGCCACCACGCCCCGAAGAGCGCGCCCACGAGGGCGACGGAGCCCGTCAACAGATCGGACCACGGCGAGGGGAGGAAGACGGTAGGCGCGAACATGAGGCCGCACCACA
>JACCDN010520003.1_pt1 | contig 17570 bp, 14 predicted proteins | sample 7441691 | NCBI WGS metagenome assembly JACCDN01 (sample SAMN15323439, study PRJNA562643) | freshwater metagenome | isolation source: river surface water | place: USA:Blue River Watershed | collected 2017-08-16
CCGAGTAGCTTAAGCTGAGTCGTTCGCTCGGTGGCTTTGGAGAGTCTGCTTCGGCAATCACCGAGCCTTGATTCTGCAACTGCTCGTGACCTGGAAAGAGCGATGCCACGTGGCCGTCTGGCCCCATGCCCATGAGAGCAAATTCGAAAACAGGATTCCACTCCTGTAAGTGCGCCTCAAACTCGCTGCGTGCCTCGTCAAGCGTCAAACCTTCGCTAGATGACGGAAACTCGTGCAGGTTCTCGAACGGAACCTCGATGTTCGCGAGCAGGGCATCCCAAGCTTGGATGAAGTTTCGAGCCTGCGAGTCCTGATCGACAAAACGCTCGTCGCCCCACCAGAAATGCACCTTTGAGTAGTCAATGCCATCTCTGGCTGGGTGATCCGACCACTTCGCCAGGGTCAAGATGCCTACGGTACCGCCGGTCAGAGCGATGTGCACCGTATCCGCGGATGCGGTGAGCTCGGCGAGTCTCTCGAGCGCTGCGTGTGCGGCGGCCTCGGCTACTGCTTCAGGAGTCTCGAAGCGGTGGATGAGATTCTCAGTCACTTGGATCTCCTGTTGGGGATGAGGCTCAGGGTTGGCTTGGGTTCGGTTGCGGATTTACGGGTGCGTTGCCCAGACTAGGCGGTCTTGAAGGTCTTGATTACCTTGCCAAACAGGTCGTCGGGGTCGAGTCGACGCATGTCCTCGCTCAGGCAATCCCGAAGGGATCTTCTCGGCAGGCTTACTTCGCGCATCGGCTGGGTGGGTTGAATCAACGTTGCGATGTCTGGAACACGACGCACAATCTCGATATCGCCGCTGGTTCGCTGCAACTTCACGCCCTTGATGCCGTTGCCGGTTGAGCCGCGCTCGACCCTAACCACTTCGACATCCACCTTGAGCTTGAGTTTGAGCCATGCTGCCAAGAGGTCGGTGCTTGGCGAATCAACGGCTCCGGTAACGACCGCGCCAACTACCGGATCAAACGGCGGCTGGTCGAGAATCGCGGCAAGCTGCTGACGCCACAGGGTGAGGCGAGTCCAGGCGAAATCACTGTCGCCGGGAGTGTAGGTGTTTGCCAGATTGGTCAAGAATGCGCGGTGGTCGAGCGCTGATGCAGCATCTGTGATGCGACGCGTCGCAATCGCGCCAATTTGCGATTTGGCCGCATGCGCCGGGGCGTCAGCGGGCCACCAGGCCACGACCGGGGCATCGGGAAGCAATAGACCCGTGATAAGACTCTCGGGCTGGTCAGAGACCTCACCGTAAGCTCTCAGGATGATGACCTCGGATGCGCCAGCGTCGCCGCCGATGCGAATCTGAGCGTCGAGTCGATCCTCTGCGGCACCTTCGACACCTTGGGTCTGCGTGAACGCGTCATCCTCGGCCAGCACGATAACGCGGCAAGGGTGCTCGTGCGAGGACTCGTTGGCTGCCTTGATGGCATCCTCGAGTCCTGAGAGTGTGGTCTGAATAACCAGGGTCAGTACGCGGCCGAGAGCGACAGCGCCGCCTTGCTCGCGAATCTGCACCAGCTGCTTAGAAACCTTGCTGATGGTTGTGTTTGGCAGATCGACAATCACGGAATTCTCCAAGCTCGGCCATCGGCCGCCATCATTTTGTCTGCCGAGGACGGCCCCCAGCTGCCAGGACGATACTGTTCGACCGGCGCATCCTGCTTAGCCCAGTAGTCGAGGATCGGGTCGAGAATCTTCCAGGACAGTTCAACCTCTTCGTGGCGCGGGAACAGGGGAGGGTCACCGAGCAAGACATCGAGGATGAGTCGCTCATAAGCCTCAGGCGATGCCTCGGTAAAGGCGTGACCGTAACCGAAGTCCATGGTCACGTCGCGCACCTGCATTCCGACACCCGGCACCTTTGAGCCGAAGCGAATCGTGACACCCTCATCGGGTTGAACGCGAATAACCAGAGCGTTCTGCCCGAGGGCCGAGGTTTGAGCCTCCTCGAACAGTTGCTGTGGCGCACGCTTGAAAACCACGGCGATCTCAGTCACGCGGCGACCGAGTCGCTTTCCAGCACGCAGATAGAACGGCACACCCGCCCAGCGGCGAGTGTTGATGTCTAGCCGCATGGCCGCATAGGTTTCGGTGGCCGACTCAGGGTTCATGCCCTCTTCCTCGAGGAAGCCCAGCACCTTGTCGCCACCCTGCCAGCCGCCAGCGTACTGGCCGCGAGCGGTGTGCTTGCCTAAATCCTTAGGAATGGTGACTGCCGAAAGAACCTTCTCCTTCTCAGCGCGCAGATCTGCCGCATCGAATGACACCGGCTCTTCCATCGCGGTCAGCGCCAAGAGTTGAAGCAGGTGGTTCTGGATCACGTCGCGTGCTGCACCGACACCGTCGTAGTAGCCTGCACGCCCGCCAACACCGATGTCCTCGGCCATAGTGATCTGGATGTGATCGATGTAGTTAGCGTTCCAGAGTGGCTCGAACATCTGGTTCGCGAAACGCAGGGCGAGAATGTTCTGCACAGTCTCTTTGCCCAGATAGTGATCGATTCGGAACACAGCATCCGCAGGGAACACGGTTTCGACGACCGCGTTAAGCTCGCGAGCTGACTTCAGGTCATGCCCGAACGGTTTCTCGATGACTACGCGACGGAACTGATCCTTTGCTGGGGATGCCAAACCCGAACGTGAGAGCTGCTGGCAAACCTGCTCGAAGGCCTTCGGTGGAATCGACAGGTAGAACGCGTGATTACCGTTTGTTCCGCGCTCCGCATCCAGCTTCTCGATGGTCTGCTTCAAGCGATCAAAGGCTTCGTCATCACCAAACTCACCCGATACAAAGCGAATACCCGATGCGAGCTGCTGCCAGACTTCCTCGCTGAACGGGGTGCGGGCATACTGCTTTACCGAGTCGTGCACGACCTTTTCGAAATCCTGATCTGCCCAGTCGCGACGGGCGAATCCCACCAGTGCGAAACCGGGCGGAAGGAGTCCTCGGTTAGCCAGGTCGTAAACAGCCGGCATGAGCTTCTTGCGCGACAGATCACCGGTCACGCCAAAGATCACGAGACCCGACGGGCCCGCGATGCGATTGAGGCGGCGGTCGTCGGGGTCGCGCAGCGGGTTGTGTCCGGCGCTCAGCTTTACAGGGCTCAAGATTCTCCTCGATTAGACGGCCGCGGCAATAGCCGCAAGACCCGCTTCTACGTCTTTGAGTGTGAGGGTCAGCACGGGGCGACCAAGCGCAGCGAGGACGCTTGCGTCACCTGCAGCCTGAGAGGCAATCAGTTCGCCGAAGCTGAAGTTGCGACCGGGCACAGCAATGTCGGTTGCCGATTCTGCCACGATCTGCAAGAAGATACCCTGCCTCGGGCCACCCTTGTGGTACTGACCGGTCGAGTGCAGGAATCGCGGGCCCCAACCGAAAGTCACCGGGCGTCGGGTGGCAATTGCGAATCGCTCGCGAAGATCCTGCGCCGAGGCGGCCGATTCACGATCGAGGTACGCGTGGATTGAAACGTATCCCGAATCGGTATCGAGCGTACGCAAGAAGACCTTCAGAGCGCCCTCAACCGAAGTGGCACCCGCCAAGTCAAGGTTCTGCTCGCGAACTTCAACGGCTCCGGCGGTAAAGCTCGGCGCTGGGATTTCCGCACGCGATTCGAGCATGCCTCGAGCCGCAATCTTGGCCGACTCAACGTCAGGCTGGTCGAACGGATTGATTCCGATCAAGCGGGATGCGATTGCTGTCGCGTATTCCCAAAGCAGGAACTGTGCACCTAACGGACCAGATACGGTCACCTCGTCGTAGCCTGCAGTGGTCGCATCGGCGACGATGCGCACGGCAAGCAGATCAGCCAGTCCCGAGTTGAATTCGGCGCTGTTTGGCTCTAGCGCCAGTGGCAGGATGCCCTTGCCCTGCTTTCCGGTTGACTCGGCGATCAGCTGCTCGGCCCAGTCGCCGAAGCCCACGATTGCGGCACCATCGACGGCGATGCCGATTTTGTCGCGAAGACCGTACTCGCCAGGGGTCTTGGCTAGTGCAGCACCGAGCACCAAAGCCGGATTCTCTGGCGAATCTGATGCCAGAAGTTCGCCTACAGCCTGAGCCTCAGCCAGTAGGCCGGCGATGTCGGCGCCCGCAAGACCCGAAGGCACCAGACCGAAAGCGGTCAAGGCACTGTATCGACCACCGACGGTCGGATCAGCATTGAAGATTCGGTACCCATCGGCCTTCGCCGCGGCCTCCATAGGGGAGTTGGGGTCGGTGACAATCACGATACGGTCGGTCTTGTCGATGCCGGCATCCGTGAATGCCTGTTCGAAGGCACGCTTCTGCGAATCGGTCTCAACGGTCGAGCCTGATTTTGAAGACACGACAACCGCGGTGCCCTGCAGATTCTCTTTCAGAGCCGCGGCAACCTGGTCCGGATTGGTCGAGTCGAGAACGACCAGTTCAACACCGGCAGTGCGCGTGATTACCTCTGGTGCAAGCGAAGAACCGCCCATGCCACACAGCACGAAGCGGTTGATGCCCTTCGCGGCGAATTCAGCCTTGAGGGCCAGGATCGGCTCGACCAGGGGAGCACTGTCGGCGGCAGATGAGACCCAGCCGAGGCGAATTGAGGACTCAGCCTCTGCGTCTTTACCCCAGAGCGTGAAGTCCTTAGCCGCGATGCGGCTGGCAACCTTGTCTACGATTAGCGTCGGCAAAAACTCGTCGACCGCTGCCGATACCGAACCGCCGGTGATTACTTTGAGCTGTGACATCTTTGCACCTACTTTGAAGCCGTCAGAGCTTGGTCAACCGATTCGACCAATTCGTTCCAAGAGACGATGAACTTGTCGACGCCCTCGGTCTCGAGCAGATTGGTAACGTCATCGTAAGAAACGCCAACCGAAGCGACCTTGTTGAGTACTTCGGCCGCAGCGGCGTAGTGCGCGGTAATCGAGTTGGCCGGAACGACGCCGTGATCGTAAACGGCTTCCATGGTCTTCTCTGGCATGGTGTTCACCAGCTGAGGAGCAACCAACTCTGTCACGTACAGGGTGTCTGAAAGGTTCGGGTCCTTTACGCCGGTGGATGCCATCAGCGGACGCTGAACGTTTGCACCTGCCGCGGCGAGCTCGCTCCAGTCGCTGGAGGCGAACTCCTGCTCAAATACCTGGTAGGCAAGGCGGGCATTTGCCAGAGCAGCCTGGCTCTTCAGCGCGAGAGCCTGCTCTGAGCCAATCGCAAAAAGACGCTTGTCGATTTCGGTATCGACACGTGAAACGAAGAACGAGGCGACCGAGTGGATCTTTCTCAGGTCGTGGCCATTGGCCTTTGCTTTTGCGATGCCAGCCTTGTAGGCAGCGATCACCTCACGGTAGCGCTGCAAAGAGAAGATCAGGGTGACGTTTACCGAGATTCCCGCCGCGATAACTTCGGTGATCGCCGACAGGCCCGGCTTGGTCGCCGGAATCTTGATCATTACGTTCTCGCGGTTGACCGCCGCAAAAAGTTCCTTCGCCTGAGCAATCGTGCCGGCTGCATCATTAGCAAGGCCTGGCTCCACTTCAATCGAGACGCGACCGTCGAATCCATTCGTGCTCGAGTAGACCTCGGAAAAGATGTCGCAGGCTTCTGCCACATCCTGGGTGGTGATTGCAAAGATTGCCTCTGCGGCCGATTTGCCCTCGGCAGCGAGTTGAGCAATCTGTTCGCCGTATCCCTCGCCCTTGCCAATCGCGGCGGCAAAGATAGTCGGGTTTGTGGTGACGCCAGAAACCGAACGGTTGGTGATCAGATCACGAAGAGCTCCTGATCGGATGCGCGTGCGCGACAGGTCGTCGAGCCAGATGCTGACGCCATTCGCGGCGAGTTGTGCTAGCGGGTTAGTCATGTTTTTGCCTCTTCTGAGTAATTCTTTGATTAGTTCTTACCGAGCAATTGCTTGGCTGTAGAGATTACGTTTTCGGTGGTCATGCCGAATTCGCGGAACAGGGTCTTGTAGTCGGCCGAGGCGCCAAAGTGCTCGATCGAGACGTGAGCCTGGGCATACTTCGACCAGCCGAGGGCTAGACCCGCCTCGACCGAAACGGTCGGCGTGCCAGCCGGCAAAACCTGCTGACGGTATGCGGAATCCTGCTCTTCAAACCACTCGATGCACGGAGCCGATACCACTCGGGTTGGAACACCCTGGGCCTCGAGCTGTTCGCGAGCGGCGACAGCCAACTGAACCTCTGAACCGGTAGCCAACAGAACGAGCTGCGGCTTGGCACCCGAAGCAGCATCCACGAGCGTGTAAGCGCCCTTGGCGGTGTTTTCAGCACCGGCAACAAATGCACCGGTCGAATCTGCCTCGCCCCGCTTGAAAACCGGGATGTTCTGTCGGGTAAGTGCGATTCCGGCTGGTCCCTGACGACGCTCGAGCATGGTCTTCCAGGCGTAGGCGGTCTCGTTGGCGTCGCCGGGACGCACGATGTCTAGGCCAGGAATCGCGCGCAGAGTTGACAGCTGCTCGATTGGTTGGTGGGTTGGACCATCTTCACCGAGGGCGACCGAGTCGTGAGTCCAAACGAAGATGCTTGGCACCTTCATCAGCGCTGCGAGGCGAACCGCTGGGCGCATGTAATCACTGAAGATGAGGAACGTGCCACCGAAGGCACGGGTGTTTCCGTGCAACACGATGCCGTTTAGGATCGCACCCATCGCGTGCTCGCGAATGCCGAAGTGCAGAACCCGACCGTATGGGTCGCCTGACCACTCGTGAGTCGACCACTCTGAAGGAACGAAGGATTTGGCCCCGTTGATGGTGGTTAGGTTCGACTCAGCAAGATCGGAAGAACCACCCCACAGTTCTGGCATGACCGCCGCAATGGCGTTGATTACCTTTCCTGAAGCTGCGCGGGTCGAAACCTCGGTGCCGCCCTCGAACTTCGGCAGCGACTGCTCGAGCCCGACAGGTGCGTCACCTGACTGAACTCGATCGAACAGTGCCTTGCGCTCTGGGTTGGCCGCGGCCCACGCGTCAAACTTGGCCTGCCATTCGGCGCGAACGGCATTGGCGTGCTGCTGATAGCCGCGAGTGTGCTCGATGACCTCTGGAGCTACGTCGAAAGTCTTCTCTGGGTCGAAGCCCAGAACGGTCTTCAATGCGGCAAGTTCTTCGGCACCGAGGGCCGAGCCGTGAATCTTGCCCGAGTTCTGCTTCTTCGGTGAAGGCCAACCGATGATGGTGCGCAAGGTAATCAGCGAAGGCTTATCAGTGGTTGCCTTTGCGCGCTCGATTGCGGCGTAAAGCTCGGCGACATCCTCGACATAGTTTCCGGTCTTCTTCCAATCAACGGTTTGCACGTGCCAGCCGTAAGCCTCGTAGCGCGCATTGAGGTTCTCGGTAAATGCGATGTTGGTGTCATCCTCGATCGAGATCTGGTTCGAGTCGTAAATGACCACCAGGTTGCCGAGCTTCTGGTGACCGGCTAGAGATGCGGCCTCTGAGGTGACACCCTCTTGCATGTCGCCATCGCCGGCAATCACGTAGACGAAGTGATCGAACGGAGAAGCCCCCTGGGCGGCTTCTGGGTCGAAAAGCCCGCGCTCGAAGCGGGATGCGTATGCGAAGCCGGTTGCTGAGGCGAGTCCCTGACCCAGAGGTCCGGTGGTGATCTCGACACCAGCGGTGTGACCGAACTCGGGGTGGCCCGGAGTTGCCGAACCCCAGGTGCGAAGCGCCTTGAGGTCGTCTAGCTCGAGCCCGTAACCGTGCAGGTACAGCTGGTTGTAGATGGTTAGCGATGAGTGGCCAACCGAGAGGATGAAGCGGTCGCGGCCGACCCATCGGTCATCCTTGGGGTCGTGGCGCATGACCTTGTTGAAGAGCAGGTATGCGACTGGCGCCAGAGAGATTGCGGTGCCGGGGTGGCCGTTGCCGACCTTTTCAACTGCGTCGGCGGCAAGTACGCGTGCGGTATCGACTGCCTTTGAATCTAGTTCGGACCATTGGAATGCTGACAAAACAGCTCCTTACGTGCGGGTTTAACGGATTATGAATTGGCGACACTGCCAGAGAGTCGGAAAAATCTGGTGAACAGCACCCTGTGAGCCAAATCGCTCATTTTGCTCGCCACATTCCGTTGCCCCTCAATCCTATGCCTTGGGCACCCAAATGGGTGATTGATTCGGTTTCTTTGGGCTGGGTTTGACCGCTTAGACTTGAACCTAATGTCTCTCACCAACCAACCCGTAAAACTCGGTTTCGGCCGTAAGTTGCGCGCATATGTCGCACTTACCAAGCCCCGAGTTATCGAGTTGTTGTTGGTTACCACCGTGCCGACCATGGTTTTGGCCCACAAATCCGAGAACGGAAGCGGTTTTCCTGACCTCTGGCTGATCATCATCACCCTGATCGGTGGAGCCCTGAGTGCGGGCAGCGCGAACGCTTTCAATTGCTACATCGACGCAGACATCGACAAAGTCATGGGACGCACTAAGGGAAGGCCGCTGGTCACCGGCGAACTCACCAAACCAGAGGCCCTGTGGTTCTCGTGGGCGACCGCAGTCGCATCCTTTGCCTGGTTCTGGTTCTTCACAAACGCACTTGCCGCCTGGCTATCGCTTGCCGCCATCGCGTTCTATGTATTGGTTTACACGCTGCTGCTAAAGCGCAGAACTCCGCAGAACATCGTGTGGGGTGGCGCAGCGGGTGCAATGCCGGTGCTGATTGGTTGGGCCGCAGTAACCGGTGAGTTGTCGGTTGCACCGTGGATGCTGTTTCTCGTGATCTTCCTTTGGACCCCGCCTCACTATTGGCCGCTGTCCATGAAATATCGCGAGGATTACGCGGCAGCCGGGGTTCCGATGCTGCCTGTCGTGCGAACCTCGCCGGTCGTCGCAGTTCAGATCATTCTTTACTCTTGGGCCATGGTCGCTTCCAGCCTGCTGCTGATTCCGACCGCCGATATGGGCTGGATCTACTCCGTGATTGCATCCGCCAGCGGAGCGTGGTTCATGCTTTCAGCATTCAAGCTGTACCGCGAGGGTCTGCGCGACGAACCAAAGTCGCCCATGAGGCTTTTCCACGGTTCGATTACATACCTGACAGTGCTGTTTCTAGCGGTCGCGATTGACCCGCTGGTACACCTACCGCTGTTTTAGCTCCTCGAGCCTCGCCAGCGACTCTTCGCGTTCGCGGGCGTGGTCGACAATCGGCTCTGGATAGCCACCCGCGTAGCCATCGAGCAGATTCCATGGCTCGTGAACCGAAGGCCCTTCGATGTGTCGCAGCTCTGGCACGTACTTGCGAACAAAGTCACCGTTGGGGTCGAACTTGAGCCCCTGCATGACTGGGTTGAACACCCTGTAGTAAGGGCTGGCATCGGTTCCGCAACCGGCGGTCCACTGCCAACCGTGAGAATTGCTGGCCGGGTCAAAGTCAGACAGATTCGCCTCGAACCAAGAGGCACCCCGCTGCCACTCCAGATGCAAGTCCTTAACCAAGAAGGATGCGACGATCATGCGCAGGCGATTGTGCATCCAGCCGGTCTCGGCAAGTTGACGCATGCCTGCGTCGACCATCGGGTATCCGGTTCGCCCCGCCTTCCAAGCGTCAAACCTCAGCTCTGCCTCGGGGCCGCTGTCGTAACGCATCCCCGCGAATCGCGGCTCGAAATAGTCATCGACCGTGTGCGGATTGTGCCAAAGCACATCGGCATAAAACTCACGCCAGGCAATCTCCTTGCGGAACACCTCGTGACCTGGGGTGTTACCCAGTTCGGCAAGCAGGGTGCGCGGATGGATCTCACCGTGCGCGAGAGCGTGCGAGAGATGACTTGTGCCAGAGACATCGGCTCGGTTTCGCAATTCGTCGTAGGAATTTAGGGCTCTACGCCTGAACCTGTCGCAGGTGCGTAAGGCAAACTGCTCGCCGGCTCGCACCACGATGGGCGAGGGCTTGCTGGCAAACGGAACGGTTCCCGATTCTTCAGTTTGAGCAAGCTCTACTTGCTCTAACAATTCATGCGCAGACGGAAATCGCTTGAGCTCAAGAAGCTGAATCCATGCTTTGTAGAACGGGGTGTAGACGCGGTAGGGAGTTCCGTCTGGTTTGGCAACTGAGCCCGGCGAGACCGCGTAGTTGCTGCCAACGAGTTTGAGATAAACCCCTTGCTCCTTGAGAGCAAGACCAACCTTGTTCTGCTCTGCCACGCCATCGGGGTCAAATGCGCGGCAGGCAAAAACTGTTTTTGCGCCTAAGAACTGCGCGATCTCACCGAGTCGCACAGCGGCCTCGTCAAGATTGGACCGCTGAATCACAGACAGAGCGGCGCCTGTGTCTGAGCTGAGCGACTTCAGCGATTCGACGAGACTGTGTTGCCGGATGCCCTCGAGCAGATCGAACTTGCTCGTATCGAGCAGGTAGCAGAGCGCCAACTTGGAACCGCGGGACTCGAGAGCTGCTTGAGTCAGGGCTTCGTTGTCACCAAGCCTAAGGTCGCGGCGAAACCAAAAAACGGCGTTCATGCAGAGCCGAAACCGTTGGAAAAGCTACTTTCTTCCGTAAGTCACGACCAGCGCCACCAGAGCGAGGAGCGAACACATTACGGCGGCGCCAAACATGTGGATGCCGACCAGCAGTGGGGGAACGCCCATCCTCGACTGAAGAATTCCGACTGCGGCCTGCAACAGGGTCGCCACGCTCAGCCAAAGCAAGCTCTTGGTGGCAAGTGCGTTGTGCCTCACGGTCGCGCCGAATTGGGCGAACAGGCTGAACAGAGCGAGCCCCAGCAGTATGTAGCCGGGGTACGAGTGCAAGTGCTGCCAAAGTTCAAGGTCCAGACCATTGCGCGGTGTGTTCGCATCACCGGCGTGCGGGCCGGCTCCGGTCACCACGATGCCAAACAAGATCGAAATCACTCCGACCACGACAATCGGCCAGCCAAGGATCCGATAGGCGCGGCCAACAACGCCGATACGTTCGAAGCTGCGCTGGTCTCGCTTCTGCAGTCGGTAGAAGTTGAAGATCATGATTGTTGCGATGGCGATGAGAATTCCGCTTACCAGGAAGTGAGCGCCAACAATCCACGAGTTCAAGCCGGTCAAAACGGTGATTCCACCGAGAATCGCCTGGAAGATAATGCCTAAACCGAGACCGAACGAGGTCCAAACGAGTCCGTCGCGCTCAACTCGAGGAAGTCGCTTGACCGTGATGAACGTAAACAAGGCAATGATGATGAGAACAAAGGTCAGCAGTCGATTGCCAAACTCGATGACTCCGTGGATGCCCATTTCGGGAACCGCATCCCACGAATCCTCGGTGCACTTCGGCCAAGTTGGGCAACCTAGTCCGCTCGCGGTCAATCGCACGGCACCGCCAGTTACTACGATCAGGATTTGCGACGCCAGCGAAAGCCAAACGTAGAGGCGAAGCCTCGATGAACCGAAAACCGTGCCGATTATGCGCGCGAACATAGCAACCTTGCTGCTTCAGGGTCTTCTGGTGAAAAACACCGTCGACTAGAATTGGGGGAGGTAAGAGGGTTTCTTAGCCCTCTAGAAACAAGTTTCGCACATCTCACGAATGCCCATTACATCGGGAATTGTGGCGGCGAGGCACCTGTTTGAACTTTCGACTTAGACCGGCCGAGAGAATACTCGCGCCCGAACCTAGAGGAGGTTGTCTTGTCAGACACCATCATGGACCGCAACCCCGAACTCGAAGGCATTGGTGTCTACGAATTCGGCTGGGCAGATCCCGATGCAGCCGGAGCCAGTGCTCGTCGCGGCATTAACGAAGAGGTCGTCTCAGACATCTCTGCTCTAAAGAGCGAGCCAGAATGGATGCTCGAACGCCGCCTCAAGGGCTATGACTTTTTTACCAAGAAGCCGATGCCGACCTGGGGAAGTGACCTCTCTGGAATCGATTTCGACAACATCAAGTACTTCGTTCGCTCAACCGAGCGCCAGGCGCAGAGCTGGGAAGACCTGCCAGACGACATCCGCAACACGTACGAAAAGCTAGGAATTCCAGAGGCCGAACGTGCCCGCCTGGTTGCCGGCGTGGCGGCTCAGTACGAGTCTGAGGTTGTCTACCACCAGATTCGCGAAGACCTCGAGCAGCAGGGCGTCATCTTCCTCGACACCGACACGGCGCTCAAAGAGCATCCAGAAATCTTCCAGGAGTACTTCGGCACTGTGATCCCTGCCGGCGACAACAAGTTTGCCGCTCTAAACACCGCTGTTTGGTCTGGTGGCTCGTTTGTATACGTGCCTAAGGGTGTGCATGTCGAGATTCCGCTTCAGGCATACTTCAGAATCAATACCGAGAACATGGGTCAGTTCGAGCGCACGCTCATCATCGCTGACGAGGGCTCGTATGTTCACTACATCGAGGGCTGCACCGCACCGATTTACCAGAGCGACTCGCTGCACTCTGCAGTAGTCGAGATCATCGTCAAGAAGAACGCGCGCGTTCGCTACACCACCATTCAGAACTGGTCGAACAACGTTTACAACCTGGTGACCAAGCGTGCCATTTGTCACGAAGGCGCGACCATGGAGTGGATTGATGGCAACATCGGCTCAAAGGTGACCATGAAGTACCCGGCGGTCATCCTTGCGGGGGAGCACGCTCGTGGCGAGACCTTATCCGTTGCGTTCGCCGGTGAAGGACAGCACCAGGATGCCGGCGCGAAGATGATCCACCTTGCCCCGTACACCTCTTCGTCCATCGTGTCGAAGTCGATCGCTCGAAACGGTGGTCGTGCGAGCTACCGCGGTGAGATTCGTGTGAATCCAGGCGCACACCACTCGGCAAACACCGTTCGCTGTGACGCGCTGCTGGTCGACACTCTGTCTCGTTCTGACACCTACCCAGCGGTTGACGTTCGCGAAGACGACGTATCCATGGGCCACGAGGCAACCGTTAGCCGAGTCAGCGAAGAGCAGCTGTTCTATCTGCAGTCGCGCGGACTCGCCGAGGATGAAGCGATGGCCATGATTGTGCGCGGCTTTATCGAGCCGATCGCTAAGGAGCTTCCAATGGAGTACGCACTCGAGCTGAACAAGCTAATCGAGCTGCAGATGGAAGGAGCGGTCGGTTAATGGCTGGAACCTTCAACGAGCACAGTCACGGTCAGGCCCCCGTCCAAACCCGCTCAGAGCGACTCAAGTCTGCAAACCCGCAAGACTTTCCTGCAGTATCGAGACTGGACGAGCAGTGGCGTTACCTTGACGCAGAGCGTCTCGGCGGTCTCGCAAGTGACGAGCTGAACGAGTTCAGCGGAGACATCGAGCTTCAGGCGCCAAGCGAGGTTGTGGCCTCTTGGGTTGACGAGAGCGATGCGAACTTCGGTGCTACTGGGCTTCCCGAAGACCGAATCGCAGCAGCGGCTTGGTCAAGTGCCAAGCAGGCCTACAAAATCGTGGTGCCAGACTCATTCGAGTCAGAGCAGCCAATTCGACTGGTTCTCACCGGACACGATCTCGAGGCCAGCGCACTCCACCTGATTCTCTCGGCTGGCAAGTTCTCTCGATTTACACTCTCGATTGAGCACGTCGGTTCGGCTCAGCTGGCCGAAAACGTTGAGTTGCTTATCGGTGACGAATCGGTCGTCAAGGTAGTTTCTGTGCAGAACTGGAGCAAGGATTCGGTTCACGTGTCGTCGCAACGAGCAAACATCGGACGCAATGCCGAGCTCGAGCACGTCGTGGTCAGCCTCGGAGGAAAAACCGTTCGAGTCACACCAACTGTTGACTACAAAGCCCCAGGCGGTTCAGTCAATCTGCTCGGCGCGTATTTTGCGACCTCGGGTCAGTACCTCGAACACCGCCCATTCATCGATCACTCGCAGCCGCAGTGCAAGTCGAATGTCACCTACAAGGGTGCACTTCAGGGCGAAAAAGCGCATACCGTTTGGGTTGGTGACGTGCTGATCCGAAAGGCAGCAGAGGGCACCGACACCTACGAACTCAACCGCAACCTGATCCTCACCGATGGCGCTCGTGCCGACTCGGTGCCAAACCTCGAGATCGAAACCGGCGAGATCGAAGGCGCGGGGCACGCAAGCGCATCCGGTCGCTTCGATGACGAACACCTGTTCTACCTGCAGGCGCGCGGAATCACCGAACTCGAAGCCAAGCGCTTGGTGGTAAAGGGATTCCTCAACGAGGTAATCCAGCAGATCAACATTGAGGATCTCGAGAACGAACTAAATGAACTTATCGAGACTGAGCTAGCAAGGAGCATCGGCTAATGACCGCAATCAACACGACTGTAAAGGCCGATGACCTAAAGCCAGGCAAAGCGTTGCGCCTTGTGATCAGCGGTCACCCAATCGCCATCGTGAAGTCCAAGGCAGGCACCATTCACGCACTTGACGACAAGTGCTCGCACGGTGAAATTTCGCTCAGCGAAGGCTTTGTCGACGCAGACACCATCGAGTGCTGGGCACACGGCGCGAAGTTCTCACTCGAAACTGGAAAGCCACTAACCCTGCCTGCTTTCGAGCCGGTATCCGTCTACGAGGTAATCATCGAAAACGGCGAAATCTACATCGAATACGACGCGGAATAAGCGCGGATCAAAAGGAAATCATGTCGACTTTAGTAATCAAGAATCTGCACGTCACAGTAGAGACCGATCAGGGCACCAAGGAAATCCTGAAGGGTGTTGACCTGACCATCAATTCGGGCGAGAGCCACGCAATCATGGGTCCAAACGGTTCTGGCAAATCCACCCTCGCTTACACGATCGCCGGACACCCAAAGTACACAGTTACCGAGGGCGAAATCCTTCTGGATGGTGAGAACGTGCTCGAAATGTCGGTTGACGAGCGAGCCCGAGCTGGCCTGTTCCTCGCAATGCAGTACCCGGTCGAGATTCCAGGTGTATCAGTGAGCAACTTCCTGCGCACCGCGAAGACCGCCATCGATGGCGAGGCACCGGCTCTGCGCCAGTGGATCAAGGACATCAAGGTGGCCATGGACAACCTCAAGATGGATCCGACCTTCACCGAGCGCAACGTCAACGAAGGCTTCTCGGGTGGCGAGAAGAAGCGTCACGAGATTCTTCAGCTCGAACTGCTGAAGCCAAGATTCGCCGTGCTAGACGAAACCGATTCGGGTCTAGACGTTGACGCCCTCAAGGTAGTCTCTGAGGGCGTGAACCGCGCTCAGGCCGACAACGGCTTTGGCTTGCTGCTGATCACCCACTACACGCGGATCCTGAACTACATCAAGCCTGACTTTGTACACGTCTTCGTCGGTGGCAAGATCGCCGAACAGGGCGGCCCAGAGCTAGCCGAGCGCCTCGAGGCTGAGGGTTACGTTCGCTACGTGAACGCCTAAGACCATGACCGAAAACTCTTACGAACTTGACCCCAAAAAGTATGACGAGGTCATCGAGGCCCTCAAAGAGGTAATCGACCCCGAGCTAGGCGTCAACATCGTCGACCTCGGTCTCATCTACGGATTGCTGCGTTCAGAAGATGGTGCTCTGCTGATCAACATGACGCTCACCTCTGCAGGTTGCCCGCTCACCGAGGTTCTAGAAGAACAGACCGCTCAGGCCCTAGACGGCGTCGAGGATGCGTTCCGCATCAACTGGGTTTGGATGCCGCCCTGGGGTCCAGAGCGAATCACCGAGGATGGCAAAGAGCAGATGCGAGCCATCGGCTTCTCGATCTAGCTTTTGCGACCAAACGAGCAAAAGAAAATGGGTGCGATTTGAATCGCACCCATTTCGCTTAAGTTCGCGATTACTTCTTCAGAGCGTCAACTAGCTTCCATGCACCAGGAAGCGCCAAGCCAGCAGCTGCGGCCTTCACGACATCCCAGATCATGAATGGAATCATCCAGCCGGTCGCGGTTAGAAGATCAACCTGCGAAACCGTTGCGAGAACTGGAATGCCGACGAGGTAGATAACTACGGATCCAACCGTTGCCGCGCTGAGGTAGCGAAGAATCTTTCCACCGAAGTTACCCTCGGCAATGCGGCCGATTACGGCAGCCGCGACGATGAATCCCATGATGAATCCGCCGGTCGCACCGAAGATTACATCGAGGCCGTGAGATGCCTCTGCGAAGACCGGAAGCCCAAGCACACCAACCATTGCATAAACGAGCATCGACAGGGCACCTCGAACCGAACCGAGGCTAGCAGCCACGACCAGAACCGCGAAGGTCTGCAGGGTAAATGGCACGCCAAGAGCCGTTGGAATGCTCACCTGAGCGGCAAGTGCAGTTAGAGCGGCACCACCGAGAATCAGTGCAATGTCGGTAGCCAGGCCTCTCGGCAGGACTCGGTCGACAATCGTTGGGCGAATAGCAATGGTCATTGACATGTCTCTACTCCAAGGGGTATCGGTTACAACGATTGTAGACTAGGCGTTTTGGTGATTGCCGCTAATCGCGCAACAGAAAACCAACTGGCTTTTTGGAGATTTCTACATGATTATCGTGCGCGACCTCGCCATTCAAATTGGCGCGCGAACCCTGATGTCAGGTGTGAATTTCCAGGTTTCCAAGGGTGACAAGATAGGCCTAGTCGGCCGGAACGGAGCCGGAAAGACGACCCTCACCAAGATCCTCGCGGGCGATGGCCAACCCTCTGAGGGAAGCGTCGAAAAATCAGGCGAGATTGGTTACCTGCCGCAGGATCCACGCAGCGGCGACCCTGAGGAGCTCGCGCGAACACGCATCCTGAATGCTCGCGGCCTTGGCGACCTGATGGCCCAGATGAAACGGGCCAGCGAAGACATGGCGAGCATCGACGAGAAGACCTACGAGAATGCAATGCGCAAGTATGCGAATGCCGAAGAGCGGTTCAACATTCTTGGCGGCTACGCGGCTGAGGCGGAAGCAGCTGCAATCGCGAGCAATCTCGGACTCAAAGAGCACATTCTCAACCAGCCACTAAAAACGCTCTCGGGCGGTCAGAGGCGACGCATCGAACTGGCGCGAATTCTCTTCAGTGACGCTGAAACCATGATTCTCGACGAGCCAACAAACCACCTGGATGCCGATTCGGTGGTGTGGCTGCGCGAGTTCCTCAAGAACTACCAGGGCGGTCTAATCGTGATCAGTCACGATGTGGATCTCATCGGCGAAACCGTGAACCGAGTCTTCTATCTCGATGCCATGCGCTGCGTTATTGACGTCTACAACATGGGCTGGAAGCAGTATTTGCGCCAGCGTGAGGCTGATGAAGAACGTCGAAAGCGCGAACGCAGCAATGCCGAAAAGAAGGCTGCGACGCTTCAACTACAGGCCGCAAAGTTTGGGGCGAAGGCCACCAAGGCAGTTGCCGCTCAGCAAATGCTGCGGCGAGCCGAACGCTTGCTCGACAATCTCGAAGAGGTACGTGAGAGCGACCGGGTAGCCAAGATCAAGTTCCCTGAGCCAGCTCCGTGCGGAAAAACCCCGCTCATGGCCTCGAATCTCAGCAAGTCTTACGGTTCACTCGAGATATTCACTGCGGTTGATCTCGCGATCGATAAGGGCAGCAAGGTGGTCGTCATCGGCCTCAACGGTGCTGGAAAAACCACTCTGCTGCGAATGCTCGCAGGTATAGACCAGCCAGACACCGGCCAAATCGAACCCGGTCACGGACTCAAGATTGGCTACTTCGCTCAAGA
>JACCDN010551873.1_pt1 | contig 17561 bp, 9 predicted proteins | sample 7441691 | NCBI WGS metagenome assembly JACCDN01 (sample SAMN15323439, study PRJNA562643) | freshwater metagenome | isolation source: river surface water | place: USA:Blue River Watershed | collected 2017-08-16
AAGAACCTAGAGATGATCATCGCCAAAGCAAAGGTGGCAAAGGCCGAGGCATTAAAGCCCTTGTCGATTCCCATCCAGTCCCGTAGTAGTAGCGCTCCCCAATCGGCAGCAGCACCCTCGGCAATAAACGATGCAGCACTTCCAATACCCATAAACCAAAGCGGCAAAGTCGCAAGCGCAAACCATGGCACCGTATTGCTGGTCACCTCATCGTTCACACCGGCGTGACCATCAAGTGAAGGTGGCAATAGCTTTCGAGCAGCAATCAAAAACACCACAAAGCCAACACAGGCAACAATCAATAGGTTTTGCTGAGGTGTCAAAAGATAAGCAACTGTTGCGCCAAAGATAGTTGAGGCCAAAGTCCCCAAGCTCCACATGCCATGAAAAGAAGCCATGTAGCCCTTGGCTAATAGCTTCTCAATCGCAACTCCTTGGGCATTCCCACCAACATCCAGCGCTGCGTAGGAGAAGCCCAAAACAAACAAACCAATCACCAAGACAAAGGCATTGTTGCTCAACCCCATAATCACAACACCCAAAGGCACCACAAACGCAGAGAAATACATTGCCGGCCTAGAGCCAAATCGGTGAATCAATCTGCCGGCAAGCTGAGCTCCAACCACCGCACCAACCGAGCTTGAGATCAACACCAATCCAAACTGAGTATCAGTAAGTCCATTGGCTTCCTTAATCTCAGGAATACGCGGCACCCAGGCCATCGAGACAACACCCATCACAAAAAACATCAGCCATAGCGAGTTGCGGGCGGAGGTGGCGATTGGGGAAGTCACCTACTTAGGGTAGCCCCATTGCTGACTTCCATCCTGAACCTGATCGGATTAGAAATCCTTATGCCGCCAAGGCAAGATCGGGCTTGATGTAAAGGACCTGAGCCCCAGAAACACGCATCGCAAATGCAATTGCAGTTGGCTGAGAAACGACCACTACGTTCTTAAGCAAACTCTTTAGGTGAGTTACAAACGGGGCCAGGCCACCATCGCCGCTGGCAATAACAACCTTGTCAAAGCGCGACTCGAGGTGATCGTCAACAATCGCCTCGGCTAGAAGAAGGTCTGCACCATCGTGCCCCTCGTGGACCTTCAAAGTTGCACCCTGCCAACCGAAGGCAACCGCTTCAAGATTGCTCTTCGAGCTCACGGTCACGAGGAACTGATCGTTTTCTCCTGGATTCATGAGTGCTAGGTAACTACGGCGGGCTTCTTTTACTTGCTCGAAGGTTGGATTTGGAGCCATGCAGAGGTTTTCGATGTCGATTAGGTGCATGGTGCGTGCTTTGCGGATAGAAGATAGCGTCTTCTTGTTCATTTAGTTCTCCCTTGCTCGTTGGTAGAGAGAAACTAGAACAAGGGTCTGACATTTTTATCTCAAGCGATACTCGCCAAGCTTTACCCGCTTCAAACCTGCGCAGTTATCCAGAATGTCTTCTAACTCAGGATCGCCAATTGTTCTGACCCGACTTTCACCAGAAACCCCATAGAAAACCGAGAACAGGTCAACCGCACTGAAAAGAATCTGGGGAAGACGGTCGACTGGGACCGGCCCAACCCCAAAGCTCTTGGTTCTCTTGGATTCCTCAATCTGAAAACCTAAACGGAGCCAACTTAAATCTTCTGAACCAGGTTCGATCTCTTGGGCAACTTTCCCCAATGCGGAAACGAAGACGTCTGGCTGTTGTGAAGATTGGATAGTCAGGGGCTTTAGCCTGCCGATTATTAACGTCGGGTCCTCGCCGTAACTCGACTTCGTCTTTGGGTTCTTGAAATGAATCATGAACAAATCCGTCTCGTCAAGCTTCTCTGCACGTTGCATGATTGCCTGAATTAGAGGCTCCCAATTAGGCAGAGTGACAACCTCGCTCTCTAATTTGGCAACAGCGTTTGCGGCTCGACGGGAAAACAACTTGCTTAGAAAGCCAGGCTGCTTCATCGAGGAATCTCAATGTTCAGGGTTTCGGCCAACTTTTGGAACATCAACTTTTTGATGCGTTCGATTCGCTCTAATTCTGGTTTGTTCTCCCCCCATTCGGAAGCGTCAATCTCTGAGAACACCCGCTTGGCTTCGGTGTGCTCACCGATTTCAAATAGACACTCAGCAAGGCTTGCCCTTGCTGCCCTTGCGGAGAAGCTGTCCTCATAGCTAATGGCTCGGTTGAGGATGTCTCGCCATAGCGCAGCTGCCTCAACGAGCAATCCTTCGTTCATAAGTCGTTCGGCGGTTACAGAGTTTGCCATCAAAACATTTAGCTGTTCGCCAGCAGCCTCGAAATAGGCAGCCGCTCGATTTAGTAAACCTTGAGCTTCGGTTTGTTCAGCCTGAAGATCTCTAAACATCAACGAATAAGCAAGCTGAACCTCAGCCATACCCGCCCTAGACCAATCTTGGTTCTCCCTGAACAACCGGATAGCTAAGCGAAGCGGAGCTTCGGCCTGCAGATACTTACCGGCTAGGTTGAGTGTCCAGCCCAGGCGATAGTTCATGTGAGCAATTCGCTCTTCTTTCTCAAGGAAAGTGAAGATCTCTAAGGAGTCTTTGATGTGCATTAGGGCCTGGTCAAAATCACCCAGCTCTATAAGTGCTGAGGCCATGCGGTCTTTGGATCTAGCAGATCCATATGCGTCGCCGCCGGACTGGAAGATGTTGAAAGCTCTAATAAAGCACTCGAGAGCCTTGGTTTGTCTTGCTTCGACGCCATGGAGCTCTCCCAGGCTAAGGCAGTTATTTCCCGCCTGATAGAACTCTTCGATCTCCACAAAGGTGTCCACCGCTAACTGATAGGCAACAATTGCCTCGTCGCGTCTCCCCAGAGCAGAGTAGGAGTCTCCGAGTGGCCCAGCGGAGTAGGCGATGATTCGGGAATCGTTGAAATCCTGTCCGCGCTTGAGTGAAGCAGTTAGAGACTCGATTGCTTCGTCATATTCCTGCAGCCGGTATTGGCAATAGCCGAAGCTGTAATTCGCAATGCCAGCATCGGCCTCTCGATCTAGTTCAACGAAAAGATCGAGGGCGGAGCCGTAGAGGTTCTTTGCTGACTTCCAGTCCTCGGAGTTTCTTGCTCGATGAGCTAGCTCCATTAGTGAATCAGCGCGATCGACTAGATCGTCAGAGAGGCTGTGTTCCCAGAGCTCTTCTTCCGACATTTCATCGTGACTGGACATTGCGACCTCCGTAAGTCTTGCCTTTGGCTTGCTGAACTTGCTTGAGGGCTTGGTATCTAGCCACAGGATCGCTGGTTTCACGATCCCTGGCAATAAAGAATTGCCGAGGAAAAATACTTCTGAATTTAGACATTTGCTCTCCCTGTTTTCTAAGCCCCCTTAGTCGATCGACGTTATTACCTGGGTCTGACATTTTGATTTCTCTAGGACGCACGCAGAGAATCTGAATGCCCTGAAGGACTAATGACAAGTGAAAAGGGGGGCACGACTCGAAACTAAGCGGATGGAGGACTAGGGGCTGAGCCAGGGCAGCCCCCCCCCGCGTCTGCTACTTAACCTTCGCTCAGACTGGTCGTCGTCGAGCTCGCCTGAATGGACATCTTCGAAGAAGTCGGCGATAGTCGTCTCTAGAGGAACCATAGGTTGGCTTTGACTGTGATCTCAAGCTTGATGTTATACCGTTTCGCTACTCTCTACCCAGATGGAGCTTGGAGGAAGCAGGCGAAAAGCTTTAGCAGCTAGCGCTCTTCGCTTTCAGCGGGAAGCAGAGCGGTTTGTAGCTAATTGGGAATCACTCAACTCCCAAGTCATGAATTAGCTCCAGGCACTTGTGAAAACTTCCTAGTCCTTGCTGGTACTTCTTGAGTAAGAAGATGTCTAAATCTTCGACGGTCTTAAACTGCGTTGAGCTCTTTATGTATCTGGCCTTGGACTCGTCGAAATCTTCTACGGAAACTTGATTTTCATCGCACCAGTTCTCCAGCGCATCGGACCACTCATGCCAAAGCTTCTGAGCATTCTTTCGAGAGTTGAATGGATACTTCTCTGACTTCTCCATGAAGCTTTTCACATGCGTGTTCAACGGTTTCAGCGCTGCAGGTGAAAAGGGGTTTTCGAAGTAAACGTCCTGAAGACGACGGGCTCTGCTTAGGGCAACATACGCCTGACCAGCCTCAAAATACTGATCATCAAAGTCGAGCACCACCTCATCAAGAGTTTGGCCCTGCGATTTGTGAACGCTAACGGCCCATGCCAGTTTCAGTGGGACCTGTTGAAACCAGCCTGTGATTGCTCCGTAAACCTTAGTTTTTCCCTCAGAGGTGACTTCTTGAACCAACTCGCGGACGTCAAACGTTGATCTTCCGACTGTGACCACTTCACCGGAATCGAGCTGGACCGAGACGCCGTCTAACCGGCAGCTAACTACCTGACCGAGTGTTCCGTTCACCCATCGTCGGATCTCGTTACCGCTCTGGTCGTCGTTCTTGATGAACATAACCCGTGCCCCAGCCTTTAGCATCAGTTCTGATTCAGCTACAGAGTTTTCCGGAAGCGCGCTGGTTCGAAGAGGAACTCCGTCACACTCTCGATTCTTTATCCAATTCGCGCGGAAGGTTTCACCTCTACCCGGCAGTTCATTGAATTTGGTGAGGTTATAGACATCCACGGCCTCATTCTTACCAAATAGCCGAAGAGAGTCAGCCGTTGGAGGCTGTCGCTTGGAATTCGAATTCAAGTAGACAAAGTCTTCTGACTGGACCCGGTCATTGCGAATTCGGTTCAGAATTTGTGCGAATTCAAGGTCAGCACCTTGCCGGTGGATGTGAGTCAGCTCGAGACTTCTGATTCCAGTGCTCAATAGTCCAGGAGCGAGGAAAAAGTATTTGTCAGTAAAGGCATGACGCCATTTCCAACCCCAAGGGTCGTACTTGGTTTTGTAGTCCTCTTCTTTCAGGACTGGAGGCAACTGGAAGGGGTCTCCAAACAAAACAAGCTTGACTCCCCCGAATGGGACGTCCGAGTCTCGGTGATAGCGGAGTGCGCGATCAACATTGTCCATGACATCGACTCGCACCATGGACACTTCGTCAATTAGCAGTGCAACGAGGGACTGGAAGTATTCACCGCCTTTACGGCGGAACCTATCTCCAAGAAGAACCCCGTCTGTCGACAATCCCAACAAGCTGTGAAGAGTCATGCCGCCAATGTTGAGTGCGGCGATGCCGGTTGGGGCAGCTAGGGCTACTGTGCCTTTGCTTTCCAATCTTCGATGGGTCTCTCTCAGTAAATAACTCTTACCAGTGCCAGCACTGCCTGTTATAAACACGGGCTGACTGCATTCCAGTAACTCATCCAGAGCCGCAAGCTGCTCGACGTGAAGATCTGACAATTAATCCCCCTCGTCCCCCGCTTCAGATCTTATTGTTGGCTATTCAACTTTTCAACAGATGCAAGCCTGGTCTGGTAGTTCAATTCTTATTCGCGGCAAGAACTGAGCCGATTGATGCTTCTGTCTTTTGCTACTCGGGGTCCGCGCTTCTACACAGCAGGATTAAGAGTCGGAGATTGACCTTTGCCCACCGCCATCCAAGCAATCAATCTGATCTCAGAAAGATTTACTTCTGGGAGTGGCTTTGGCTCAGGAGCGGGTTGAATGCCCTCGAAATCAAGTAATTGAATGATTTCAGTGAGTAATTCCGCATCGCCCAGGTCCTTGTTCAAGAGTGACCTCATGGCGTTTGAGACTCTGCGACTAGGCACGCTTCGCAGCCTGCTAATAGTCAAAGCTTGGGTCTCGTACCCAAGTGCGCCACCTTTTTGTCGGACGAATATCGCAGCATCCTGGAAGGCCTTGTGTGTTTCCGGTTGAAGATTGATCGGATCGGTCAGCTTTTTCCAAGTCTCGTGAACCGAAGCCTGAGCTGCCTGCCAAGCGGGGAATGCTCCGGCGTAAGCCGCCTCTGATACATCCCTTAGCGTTTCCTTTTCCTTCGGATCTGCCATGGTCAAGCTGAAAAGGTGTTCATCTTGAATAACGGGCTTTCCATCCACCTCAGAGATAGACCAGTCATCGTCAGCTTTGACAAACCTGAACCAAGGATCTGGATGCCCCGCAATCTTTACGCAGAATACATACCCGTTGCTCTTCGCACGAGGGTTAACAAATCCACTTCCGGCACCATAGGGAAGGTGGCTCACCTGGTCCCTAAGTAACTTGAAGTCATTCATGGCTTTGAACAGCCTTCTGCGGAATTCCTCACCAGAGAGGGCTGAGCCCACTCCGCCTCGCTCTAAAAGCTCCTCGAACTCATTCTCGATGCTTGCCGGATCGTGATAGATAACATCCAAAGCCCCATCGCGATCTGGCAGAACATTAGCCGCTCCAATAGCTGCCTCCGCTTGGGCTAACTTTCGCTCGAGGGTCTTCTGAAGTCCCAGCATTTCATCTAGGTGCTTCGCAGGGAAAAACAGCCCAAGGTGTACTTCTTCGTGCTCGCTAAACAGACGATCCACGCGACCATGGCGCTGCACGATTCTCATCGGATTCCAAGGCAAGTCGTAATTGATAATCTGACCCGCCTGTTGGAGGTTGACACCTTCGGCCAAGACATCCGTTGTTATCAAGATGTCGTACTTGTCTTCGCCAGTCGGTTCGCCAGCATCGTTGAATCGACTCGCAGTTTTTGGAGCAAAGCCCTGGATTACGCTGGCTCGCCCTCCCTGGTCAACGCCCCCTGACTTGCCAGCTTTGTGGACAGAGGCGTAGGAACCGAACTGAGGTTCAGCAATCCTTCCCTTGTAGTCCGAAATGGCACCTGTAGGTTGCTTAGCCATTAGCGTTTCCAAACGCTCGTGGACATCAATGACAGTGTCTGAGTAGGTAGAGAAAACAATCACCTTACGACGATCACCCTGGCTCACTCCGGACGGGTGAGGTCGTCTAGCTTGCTTCGCGAGATTGTCTAACTGCTCAGTTAAGGCAACAAACTTAGGATCCTCAAGCAGAAGGGCAGTCTGTGCCAACTGTGAAAGCGAAGTCAAGAGCTCTAGGTCTGACTTAGCATCAGCGAGCAGGGCTTCGCTGAAGTAGTCAGACACTGGACGAGCCTTTTGCAGCGCTTTCTCATCTAGCTCCGCAAGCGCCGATTCCAGGTCATCAGATTCTGATGAAACCCACTCTCGCAGCGCTTCACCCTCAAGAACGTATCCTGCGTCGATAGCTTGAATGAATTTGGTGTGTGAAGTGATCAATGTCCTAAGCGTGAAACTCAATGCCCTAGCAGAGCTTTCCAATCGCTTTAGAAGAGCACTTCTCAAAAGACCGGCGTTTTGAATTTGGATACGCTCGACTCCGCCAGCATTGCGCAAGTATCGGCTAGGTGTATACCTAGCGAGCATTAGTCGATTTGGGTCTGCCTTGGCAGTCGTATAGGCAGAAAACAAATCATCGTGCTCATCAATTGTTAGCGCATTCAGAACCGCCGAAACCAAGGCTTCGGTGGCGTCGTTCAGGTCATAATCGATCTTCCGCACCCGCGGAGTTGGGAACTTGATCGGTACCAGCTCACCCTTGGGATTCTTGATGGAGTCGTTGGGGTAAAACTCTTTTACGAATTTCCTTGTCCTCCTGACGGCAATCTGATCCATGAGCTGGAAGAGGTGCTCAGGGGAAAGATTCTCAGGGTCCATATCTTTGGCGCGCTGAATGTACTTACGAATGCTCGGGATATCCAGGTTCGCAAAGCGAGCATCGTCGCGGATAAAGTAGCGCACCAAAGTATCCAAATCGGTCAGCGAGTTGTTCACCGGGGTAGCGGTGAGCAGCACCACCTTCTTGGGGTACTTGCCCTCAAGGATTACTCGGTCGATTGCCTTGGATTGTTCCGCGCTGGAATTGCGAAGGTTGTGTGCTTCGTCAACCACGATCATGGCGTAGTCGCGAATGTGGTTCACAAATCGATTGTGCTCTGGGTGTTCAGGATCCATCTTGTTGCGCACTTCGGCGTAAGACATCACGTCGGTGAGGCGAAATCCATACTTACTCAAGAACGGTTCCCACATGCTGCTCTTTAGAGCCGCTGGGCAGATGATCAGGACGCGTTGCCTGTGTTCATCGGTGGCATCCCTAATGACTTCGCCCGCCAGGAAGGTCTTGCCTAATCCAACTTCATCGGCAACAATAACGCCGCCATTGGTCTCCAATAGTCGCTTCATACGCGCAATACCGTCGAGCTGGAAACTCGCAAGGTCAAACGTGCCAGGAGTTGGTCGTTCCTCGTCTAGCACCGAACCATAAAGCTCTAGCAACATTCTCAAAAACACATCCCATGGGGAATGCGGTGCCCAAATTGCTTCGTAAACCTCAGCTAAGTCATAATCCTCAGACTGCGCCCAGTACTCCTCGAACCACTCAACGACCTTTTTGCCGTTTTGTTGATCGCCAGCCGGATAGCCAAGATTCAACTCAGCATTCAGCTTGAGCCCTGCGTAGGTCAAATTGCTCGATCCGGCAAGAACACCATCCATGTTTGGAGAAGATGAGATGTAAGCCTTGCCGTGCAGGAAACCCTTGGTGTAGCGCCTTACTTCAACCTTGGCTTTGCCCTCAGGGTCCACCTGCCTGAGCCACTCGACCATCCTCTCGGCATCCGCCATCGACTCCAAGGTGAACCCCGTTAAGTCACGTTCGCGGCGTAGCCATTCTTCATGTGACATGGAGGCTTCAGTCAAACGCCTCTCAATGCCTTTTTCATCCTGCACTTTCGCCTGAATCAATTCTTGATCTGGCTCAGCACCTAATAACAGTCGAATTCGCGGTGCCTTTTCCAGTTCATCGGCCAATAAGTTGAAGCCAGCTGGGTTGATATAGGCGGTCGCGATTGCTATCTCAGGCGTCTCCCTAAAAGTCTCCCGCAGGAACCTGAACAAGCGATTTATTTCAGCTTCAACTGACTCGCCCTTTTCGGGGCGATTAGTGGCGAATGTAGGTTGGCCGTTTGACTTTGCATCATTCAATTTCCAGATTTCCAATTCTTCATCACGTCCTGCATGGAGGATCTAGTGGGATTTCCAGTGTCATAAATCAGTTTCATCTCCTCTTGGCTGAGATCGAACTCCTGAGCAACAAGTGAGTCGATCATGGCCTGAGCTTCCCTTCTCGCTGATTCACCGTGTATGGGTTCGGAAATTTGCCCCCAATCACCAAAATCCCCCTCTGGAGCAGTGGCTAGGCCGGCCGACAGCTCTGCAATTTTGTGTTGACGAGGAGTCCCCGAAAATCGAGGTACGGGAAGCGTATAGAGAATGAAAAAGTTTAGATTTAGCCCAACCCTTAAGGTCGCAAACCAATCAAGAGGACCAGAGTTTAACACCCCGAGAACGTAGGCCTGCATGTGAATGTTTCCATCGGCAAAGACAAGATACGGGGCCTTGTTGGTTAGCAAGAAATTGCTGGGCACCAAGCAGAACCAGGCTTTTCGAGTGTTTGAGGCATGCACCACATCTCTAAAAGCGATTCTTGGACTTCTAATTGGATGCCCTAGCTTGTGAAAGCGCTCCAGTCCCCAGAGCCTCAACGCACTGTCTCTTCGCTTTATTAGAGCGGGCGCTTTTGCTTCCTGCTCGGAAACATAAGCATCGAAATCACAATAATTAAATGGCCCCGGTGAGGCGTCAAAAGAAAACAAACCGATGTTCAAGTGATTGTAAATTGGGTGGTCTTGAGGGTTGGACGTGAATACCCCGTCTCTTCCATCAAGAGAAACATCAATTTCACGAGCTGGCGCGCATTGGAGGTCAGTTCTAGAACCATCTATTCGACCATCAGAAAGGGGTGGGAACAACAGTAATTTTTGCCAGAGTCCAACTTCCTCTGCCGATTCAAATGATGGAAGGGGGGCTAACTCATCGGCTGAAAGTATCGTGTTGGAATCAATCGGCACAGAAGGCGAGCACCGGTTCTGCATGAACTGCTCTTTGCTCTTGAATGTGCCCCTAACGGTGAGCGTTTGACCACTTGCGAGCTTCCTAGCCCCGATGAAAGTGAACCTGTACCCTTCGTTTACATTCTCAAACGCCCATTCAGAAGTGTTGCTCACAAGAATCAAATCCGAAGAGAACTTTGAAAAGAACTGTCGCCGCCATTCTGCGCTGCCCTTGGTGGTCCAAATAGAATTTGGCAACACCAGGCCCATCGCACCCCCAAACCTCACCAGGCTCATAAATCTCCACGCAAAAGCCTTGTACAGATCAGGATCCCCGACACCCATACCTGGGAAGGGTCCCGCGCCGAGAGCCCTCCTTAAGGTTTCGATTTGAAGCTTCTGTGCTTCGAGCTCTTCGACCAAATCAGGATGAGCCTGCCTGTATTTCTCAATTTGAACCATTTGTGCTGCATTGTCCAAGCCTTTTAAGCCTTTGAACCTGATGTTCCAAAAGTCGAGCTCTTGAACCACTACCTCTTTAAATGGCGGATTCCCGATCAATACATCAAAACCAGGATTTGTCCTGAGCATTACCTCGGGGAATAAAAATGGGAGGTGAGCTGGGTTTAGGTCGGATATCAAACTTTTTACCGCGGGCCTCGAATAGAACTCAGCGAAAGCTTCCTTGTCCATCGCTTCACGAATCGGAATTACGCCAAGGCGAGCGGCGACAGCCAGATCAAAAATCATTCGAGCCGATGAAGCTTCCTCCCGAGCAGCCTTCGCAACCACTGCCGCATCCGTGGCCTGCGATTTATCGGCTTCATCTGCGTACATGAGATTCTCGAGAAGAGATCGTGCTGTCGAGAGGGAGTTATCAACCAAATCATCCGCCCAGGTTGTTTGCCCAAGTGAGCGTTCGGGGTTGACAATTAAGATGCCCTCGTCGACTGTGGCAATACCAGTCAAGCTGTTTGCGCAAACTAAATTGTGATCCAAGCTAGACATCGGTAACCCTGGCACAAAAGTATGGATCCAGATCGCCAGTCGAGACAGCTCAACCGCCATCGGGTTTATGTCAAGGCCGTAAACGCAACGCCTCGCAATTTGACGACGCAGAAGGCCGGCCCGTTCAATTTCAGCGTAGGCGGCTTCGTCCTTGCCCAAGGCTTCTCTGGCGGCTGCCTCCAATCGCAGCAGCTCAGCACTCACGCCATCGATATCATTGCCCGGCTTGAGCAGGAATGAACGCATGACGGTCTCGATTTTGTCAATCGCGGCGACTAGGAAGTGAGCAGATCCCATAGCTAAATCAGCGACTCGGAAGTCGAAGAATGCCCTATACGCGGCCGCCTGATCGCCTGCATCAATGAGTGCCTTGACCCGAGCAAGATGATCGTTCAGGGCTGGCTCTACCGAGCGTTCGACCAGGTGGTCAACGATAAATGAGGGTGTGTAGTAAGAACCAGTCGCTTTACGCTCACCGGATGCCGAGTGGAAATAGACCTCGTTGGCTTTAGCCAGAATATGATCTCCAGGTTTCGCTGGAACCCAAGCGCCTTTGGAGTCAACCGTTAGATCTTGGTCCGCAACCGAAAGAGAACTTTCGAGCAAGCCTTCATAGATGGTTCCGAATTCTCGGACGCTCAGTGACCTGAAGTCGACAGCGCCCGCAACGCCGTCCTCGGTGTTGTCGTCGATAACCAAAGCTCTTAATGCTGGGGCTAGCACCCTATCGGGAATAGCGAGTGTTCTGATTAGGGCGCCTTCAGGATGAAGATCTGAGTTTGAGCCAAAAAGCCCGCCATTGTATGCGGGGATCTGCATGTCAGGATTGCCCTGGTCAATTGCGTCCCAAACCTGAATTAGGTCATACCAAATAGTTGCCGCGTCACCATAAGGGGCATCGACTTCTCGTTCAAGAAGATACTGAGCCCAATGCTTCATGCTGTTCTTATCGAAGTTTTCGTTTCTACCGGAAGGAAGAAGCCCACGGTCTTCGGCGTATGCCTGGAACAGCAATCGGAACAGGATGCGGAGAGTGAGCTCGTAAGAGAGTTGAAGCCCCTTTGAGTCAAGCTCATGTCCCTTAGAGCGCAATTGATTGGCAACCTCTGTCGACAGCATCGGCACGACAGATTCGTAGACGCGTTCCCTGAGTCGAACTCCGAGCTCAGATGCGAACTTGCGGCTATTGGCAAGCAGCTCATCTGCGGTGCCGCCTTCAGCCAAGGCCTCCGCGGAGAAGATTAGATTTAGCAGGCCAGTCTTGTCGTCCTCGATCGTTAGCAGGTCGATCTCAAAATAAGTCTCTGCTTGGCTTTTTTGCCCAACTCCAACACCGTTTTTGGCTGGGTATAGGCGAATCTGCGAGTCTTTGATGGCGATGACCCACGGGGCACCCTGCTCGGCAGCGATGGCGAGGCTCCACTCGACCGGAGAAGCCTGAAGTCGCGTGCTTTTTGAATCGAAGCTTTCGGACTGATCGAGCAGAATGGCTACCGCACGATGCTCCTGCCCCTTTGCTCTCAGAACCAAGGTGTTTGAAGGACTGGATGTGATCTCGAACCCTAGGGCGGTAATCAGTGCTTGGTCCCTCAAGTTTTGAATCTTTAGAGATGCTTCCTGAGCACTTGTCCACTTGGGGTGGTGATTTACACTGCTGCGGATGTAGTGGCTCGCAAACAGACCGTTGTTTGTGAATCCCACCAAATCCGTGGTCTGTTTTGAGCGCCATATAGAAGTAATGCGCTGGTAGGCAAGAAGCTCATTTGGTTGAGACAAAACCGAATTCAGGATGGTTTCGGCGATGGAAACCTTGTTTCGCATTACCTCTGTATCTGCATCTGGTCCAAACAGGCTTGCCTGATCACCGTGCACAACCACAACTATGAGGGTGTTCTGATTTCCTTTTCTGTCCGCGAAAAGGGTCTTCAACACCGAGCGGGTTGGTTCACTCGAACTCTCCGCCAAGGCAACTTGGATTGGCTGCGGTCCGTGTCCGAAATGGATCTCGAGTCCGGCCACGCCTTTGACTTGGCTGTCTATTGACCAGGAGATGCGCCTGGTGGAATTCAGCTTCAATTTATACCCCAATTTACTTTTCAGTTGAGCCTACTTGGCAACTCTGATTTTTTATTGAACGCGCTTGGTTCCTTGGATGAGTGCCGCTGCCTTTGTGAGTTGGAAGAATAGCTCCTTGACACTCTTTGCAACTTTGTGATCCAATCGGATCTCAAAGAGCCGTGGGGGCGATGTGGAATCAAACGTAAACACTCCAAAACTTGCCGATGTTATCAAGCAGTTTCAGGAGATTCGGGTCGATGACTATCAAAGGACCTATTCATGGCGAAACGATCAGATTGACGAACTGTTTGATGACCTAAAGGAGACTGCAGCCTCCGGTGAAAATCATTTTTTTGGAACTCTCATCTTTGAAACTCGTGATAATCAAAAAGCAACCATCGTTGACGGCCAGCAGCGCCTGACCACAGTTTTTATTTTGGTAGCGGCACTGCGAGACCAAATCTCAGCTCTGAGTATCAATGAGATACCCGTTGAAAGATCTGGGCAACTGCCAATTCATGTTGCCAACAAGGCTTGGAGCATTCTCTACCCGGGACAAGACACCTCTCAGCACAGATTTCAGTCGAATCGCTTCCTCAGGGAGATTTTTGCTAACGGAGTGATGCCAGAGCCTCCTTCCCAAAGCACCATCAACGACAGAGCCTCGGAGATATCTCTCGCATTTCGAAAAGGTATCAAGCGTGTTCGACACCTGATATCTCAGGATCTTGCGCGATTCGAAGGTGAAATTGACAAGCTCAAGCGAGTAAATGTTCTTTTGGATGCCTTGCTCGAGAAATTCCTTGTTTTGAGGGTAATCACCGGCAGCCTGTCAGAGTCTCTCGAGATCTTCCTGACGCTCAACAACCGTGGCCTGCCTTTAGGTCCATCCGATCTAGTTCGAGGTGCGATCATGAGCGCTTTGGGCACGGGTGAGACGGAGCACAAGCAGTCGAAGATTCACCAGAAGATATTCGAAGAATGGAAGTCTGTTTCCGAGCTGGTTAAGGAACCGGAAGCTTTTCTTAGGCATTACTTGGTCTCCACCGGCAAGGACAAGGTGCAGAAGAAGAAGGTTTTCGAAGCGGTCAATGAGCGAATCAAAGACGAGAACCCTGAGAAGCGGAAGAACAAGGCTGAAACGTTTTGGGATGGAGTGCTCGAAGCTGCCGAAATCTACAACAAAATAATCGACCCGAAAATGGGTGGTGACCTCCAGTTGTACTTGGAGCTGCTGGAGGGGCTAATCAAGAGTCACAGAGTGTTTTTGCTCACCGCTTTTGGGCGAATCTCAGATTCAGATACCCTAACCGAAATAGTCAGAGTCACGATGGTACTTGGCTATCGCTGGGTAATGAATGGTGGAAATGCCCAAAAGCTCGAAGATTTGTTCCAAAACCTGAGCACAGATATAAGAGAAGGCTTGTCCATTTCGACAATCTTGGAATCAATCAAAGATTCCGCACGAATTGAAATTGACGCCAAGGAGTTTTTGACTGAGGAGGGGGACTCGAGCTTTGTGTCGAGAGCACTACTTTTCACAGTCAATAAACGGCTTGCTCCAGATGCGAACAAGCAAAAACTCGATAAGTCGCTTCATCTAGAACACATTGCGCCGAAGACTGAAACCGATGATTGGAAGAAGATGGTTTTCAATGGTCGTGAAGAGGAGTATGGCGAGTATGACTCGTTGATTTCTGAGATAGGTAACCTTACTCTTCTCGACTTTAAGATCAACATCAAGGCACAGCAAAAGCTCTTCGATGAAAAGAAGAAGAAGTACGATGACAGCGTCCTCAAGGTAACGAGGGATCTCCAGGACGTATCGGCTTGGACTAAGCATGAGATTCGCGCGAGAACTCTTTGGCTCGCTGAGTGCTTCGACATTATTTGGGGTGTAGAAAAATCGAGCGACCGAATCGTACCGTTCGCTAGCTGGCTAACCAGGCTGGACTAGCCGGGAAGCTGGCCTTGAAACCAAATCCCCTTATGCATCCTGGCCAGACGTTCCGGCTCTCCTTCAGGGACGGGCACGAACAGATCACCGTAATCAGTTATGTTCAGCTTCGTCCCAGCAGCGAGGAAAGTTCCAAGTAGGGAAATTTGTTCATCGACTGGCTCCAAAGCGCTTTGGGTTAGAAGTTTTCCTGAATCCAAGTCAACGATATCGACACCTAAGAATTCATACTCTTTTGGGAGAACGAAGCCTCGGACTACTCTCGTATTTTCGTCAGGGGCTGGCCCAAACCATCCAACCATGGTTGCAGTCCCCTTGAGGTAGGCCATCGCAGCTCCGTCGACGTCCACCCAAACCTCACCACCTAATGGAAAGTAACGAAGCCAAAGCCCGATCACTTGATCAGCTATTTGACCTAACTCAGATTTCACGGAATCACCGTTTGCGTCATAAATATCGCGGGTGCGACGATCCAGCGTCAATTTACGATCTGGCTTTGGACCGGTCCATCGTGCACCCCATGGTGGACGCTTCTCAATCTCCCTCTTGACCTGTTCGTATTCTTTCTCAATCTCGCTAAGCTCTGCGGGTTTGGATATAGTTACCGGGCTGTCAGTCGGTCTTTCAAATTTCCCAGAGAGTATGTCCTGGGCTCGACCTTTGATTGCACGAGCCCATGCGGAAACCGCCAAACCAGGTCCTGTAGTTACGGCGTCAAATAGTGAAGCGATCTGGTAGAGGGTATTCAGGTCGGGCTTCAACTGCTGATGGTGTAATTGATTTAACTTCCTTCTTAGGCCGTCTGCAGCATTCACCCACATTTGGTTGATGTTGGGGATCAAGTGCCAAATTTGAGAGTCCTGAAGGGTAGCCTCGCCTAAAACAAACCGAAGATCATTGGGTGCCAGATAATTGAATGCTGAATTGACCGAGCGCCGATACTGACGGATTCTTTCAAACCAGTCATGGTCGCCAGCCGCTTTGAACCTAAGATCCAGGAATTCCGAAAACTCATTTGCCGCCGCAAGTTCTAGCGACGCCATGATGCCGAGGATTGTGATGTCGTTATCGTCGACTGGTAGAGCAAAACTAGCCATCAGACATCGAGTCCAAAGTCGTTGATAACCGCCAATGGGCGAGTCACTGTATACGCAACTGCAAGTGTCCGTAGGTCCCCAGGTTCAACCAACATCGCAAGCTGCTTGGCTGTCTTGTTGGTCTCCCCGTCAATTGCTTGCCGAGTTCCCACCTTCAACGCACCTACCTCAAGCAAGAGGTCGGTGAAGCTCTGACCCAAAAACTCATCGATTTCTTCGGTCGTAGCGCCATGAAGCGTGAAGTACTTCTTATCGGGGCTGTACTTCATTACTCGAAGTGGCGCAAGCCAGTTGCCGTCCCGGGAATGAACTAAGGTCATTGAACCCCTGTTGTCCAGCGAGCCATGCTTCTGAAGTCCGCCAAGAAGATCGATGGGTTTCACTTCCGGGGATGCAGCTGGCCATTCGACCAGCCCCGCCACCAAGTTAAGCTCATCGGAACTAGTAACTCGGAAAGTGCTTAGTTTCCCGGTCTGCTCTGTGGCTTGATCGCGTTCAGAGGTTGGCTTGCCGGTATAAGACTTACTGCCGGGTAACAGCTCTATCTCGCATTTACTGATTGAAATGACTTCGTTTTCTAGCACATTACCCCCGCTGCTCGGCTCGAGGTTCTAGGTTATTGTCCTTGACTATCAAGACGCTACCTGTTACTCGAGTTCCTTGAACTTCTGCTCCATGGTTGGGTTACCACGAGTCAACTTCTTAATTGTGACGTCCTGAGCCTTGTCGTTTGCTAGTCGAAGATTGCGGGCAGACTTCTCAAGTTCTTCCTTGACCTTCGTCATGGCAGCAATCGACTTGTCGATTTGGTCAATTGCCTTGGCAAACTGATCTGAAGCCAGGGTGTAGTTCTTTGAGAACCCAACCTTGAACTCATTTAGCTGAGACTCGAAGTTGGTGATGTCGATGTTCTGTGCCTTCACCATCGCAAGCTCAGCCTTGTACTGAAGAGCGTTCTCAGAGGTGTTGCGAAGCAAGGTAATAATCGGGATGAAGAACTGAGGCCTCACTACATACATCTTTGGGTAGAGGTGAGAAACATCGACGATTCCACTGTTGTAGAGGTCATTGTCCTCTTCTAAAAGTGAAACCAGCACTGCGTACTCGCAACCCTTCTCGTTGCGGTCCTTATCCAGCTCCTTTAGGAAGTCAACGTTCTTCTTCTTGGTGGCGGTGGTGTCGGACTCGTTCTTCATTTCAAACATGATCGAGACAACCTCATTGTTTGACTCGTCATAGTCGCGGAAGATGTAGTCACCCTTTGAACCAGAGGTGGCGTCATTGTCCTTACCGAACTGCGCCTTGCGGAACGCAGTCTGGCGAAGTTTCTCGAATTCAATTTCGCAGTGCTGCTCCAGAGTCTCTCCAACCATCTTGGTGGAGAGTTTTGCCTTCATATCCTTTAGGCGCTCAATAGCGTCATCGCGGTCTTTGAGCTGAGTGGCGTGAAGTTCCTTCTGAGACTTGGCTTCAAGTTCTGCTTTGGCCTGAGCCATCTCTAGGTCGGACTTGAGCTTGTCGCGTTCCTTTTCAATCTTGGCAAGGGCTTCTTGAACTG
>JACCDN010406724.1_pt1 | contig 17552 bp, 19 predicted proteins | sample 7441691 | NCBI WGS metagenome assembly JACCDN01 (sample SAMN15323439, study PRJNA562643) | freshwater metagenome | isolation source: river surface water | place: USA:Blue River Watershed | collected 2017-08-16
AATGGCACTAGAGTTGGCTAAATCCCCAGTGCAGATCATTACCGAGGCACTTGGAAGGGCGCTGAGCGCGAGTGGCTTGATGCCTGAGAATGGTGTGCCTGATTTTAGTGTTTCTCACCCCAAGGAAGAGAGTCATGGTGATTATGCGACCAACCTACCACTCCTACTCGCGAAGAACCTAGGGAAAAACCCGAGCGAAGTGGCAGAAAAAATAATCACTAGTTTGCAGATTGATACAGAATTAGCTACTTTGATATATACATCAAAGATCAATGTGGCGGGTGCTGGATTTATTAACTTTTGGCTAAAAAATGATTATTTGTTTACGCAAGCGACGAGTGCGAAGGTAGTGGGTTATGGTCAATCAAGGAGAATGGTGGGTCAAAAGATAATGGTTGAGTACACTGACCCCAATCCGTTTAAAGAGATGCATATCGGTCACCTGATGAGCAATACTATCGGGGAGGCGATTGCAAGACTGATCGAGAGCCAGGGAGCAGAGGTAAAGCGGGCTTGCTACCAGGGAGATGTAGGGCTGCATGTGGCTAAGGCCATATGGGGGATGCAGCAGAAGTTGCAAGGTGAAAGTATAAAGTTTAAAGAAATCGCAGAGTGGGAGCTAGTGAAGCGGCAGAAGTTTATGGGTCAGGCATATGCGCTCGGAGCAACTAAGTATGAGGAAGATGAGGTGGCAAAAGCGGAGATGATCACACTCAATAAACAGATCTATGGTCGCAGTGATGAGAGTATTAATGCCTTGTATGACGCAGGGCGAGCATGGAGTCTCGAATATTTTGAGACCATATACGCGAGACTCGGGACAAAATTTGATCAATACTTCTTTGAGAGTGAGGCAGGACCAGTAGGTCTGGAAGTAGTCGAAGAGGCATTAGAAAAAGGAGTGCTTGAGCTGGGTGAGGGCGGGGCGGTCGTTTATAAAGGGGAAAAAGAAGGGTTACACACGAGGGTATTTAGAAACAAACTGGGACTTGCGACTTATGAAGGTAAAGAGCTAGGCCTAGCTAAGACTAAGTACGAACGATATAAGTATGACAAGTCTTATATCGTGACGGCGAATGAGATAACTGAGTACTTTAAGATCTTGATCTCGGTCATGAAGCAGCTCTATCCAGAACTAGGCAACAAAACTGTTCATGTCCCACATGGAGTAATGAAACTGACAACGGGCAAGATGAGTAGTCGAACTGGTAAGGTCGTGACAGGTGAGGGACTACTGAACGAACTAAGAGATGTAGTGATTCAGAAAATGGGAGACAGGGATATTAAGAACAAAGATAAGGTTTCGGATTCAGTCGCTGTTGCGGCTCTTAAATATACTGTTCTTCGACAGCAAGTAGGTGGCGATATAGTGTATGACCCAGAGAAGATGACTAATCTAGAGGGGGCAACAGGGCCGTTTGTGCAGTACAGTTATGCAAGAGCGAGCTCGATACTAAAGAAATTTAAGATTGATAGTGAACCTCGAAAACCTCGTAAACCAAGCAATTTTGAATATGCAGAGTTAGCGCTAATGCGCTGGCTTTACCGATATCCTGAGGTGATAGAGGAGGCTGGGCGAACACTCTCGCCACACATGCTAGTTACTTATGTGACTGAACTATCGGCCAGGTTTAATAGTTTTTATCAGAGTTGTCGGGTGGAAGAAGATGGGGAAGTTAATCAGTTTAGATATGTGCTAACAGAGGCAGTGGCGAATGTACTAAAGAGTGGACTAAATGTACTTGGGATAGTCGCGCCGGATGAGATGTAATTGCGTAGATCGCAATCTTAAATTATTTGGCTGAGGCAGTGGATGCCGCCGCCTGACTTGTTGAACTCGTGCATGTCGTGAGTCAGGGGGGTGAGACCTAGATCAAGGAGTTTTTGTTCAAAACTAGGGCAGGGCTGACACAAGACATTTTTGCCCACCCTAACGCTATTACAGACAAAACGCTCGGCTTCGTGACTAGTGAGCGGTAAGAGTAGATCAAAGTTTTGTTTGAGTTTGAGTAGGCTCGCATGATCAAACGCGAGAGGATAATAGAAGGCAGTATCAGAACTAATGGGGTTAAAGCAGGTATCTAAGTGGTAGAAGGCATCATCCATTAATCTAAGGGATATAACTTTTTTGTTGGTGTGCTTTGCGAGATACTTTGCGGCCTCGAGGTTAGTGCGATAACCATGACCGACAAAGATACGATCTCCTTCAACTAAAGTGTCGCCACCTTCGAGGTAACAATTGGATGGGAGTTCTTTAATAGTTATACCTAGTTCTTTGTAAAACGCGAGAGAGTACTCTTGTTCGCGCTGCCTCTCAGGGTATCTAAAGCGGCTCGCAAAAAAGGTGCCATCGATCATGACCCCGTGATCGGTGGTAAAGACAAGGTCAGGGAGACCTTTTACGGGTGGGATAGTTAGGATCTCTAGGCCTAAGTCGAGGTAGCTACGTTTTAGGGCCTGCCACTCGCGCATTGCGTGCTCTGGGTGGATTTTATTATTAGCATTCATCCAGGGGTTAATGGAGTAGGCGATCTCAAAGTAGTCGGGAGGGGACATGACGACGGTCAAATTTGCCTTTGGCATACAAAAAATAAGTATAGCAGAGGACGCAGTGGGTTAAGGATAAGCGCGTAAATAAATCGAGGAGGGTGCGAGGCTTTTGAGTAAGGCTATTAGAAGCGGAGTGTGGTGGATTGAGTCTTGAAGTGACTGGAAAGTATTCTCATTTCTCATGAGGTGAGCAATATTAAGTGCGGCTTCATGATCGGTCGTAGGCATGGTATCAAAATGAGCTGAGACCCATGCTCGATTATTTTCTTCTTGGACGCCACGACTAGTTGCGAGATAGAGGTGGTTCGGGGGGTTATTAACCTGGGCGAGAGTCATTTCGGAGGCGTGGGTTGCAAGCATGTGGAGATTTTGTTGTGACATGGTGCGGTAAAGGTGGGTGAGATGGGTTGGTTGGGAGGTCCCAACGTCTGTTTGAATTTGTGACATTTCATTGAGAATGGCGTGAGGAACCCCTGAGACTCTCATTAGATTGATAAAATAGGCGCGTGTTTCTTCGTCCATACCTGTTCCAGACTCTTTAAGAATAGAAATAGGAGGTCTGTTGGAATGATTCGGCCTTCGCTTATAGGCGAGTGGAGGGGCGATGCCTATGGTGGGGATCCCGCTAGAAATTAATCTAGCTGAAGTATCTATTGGGGAGACTAGGGCGTGGATTGGCATATCCTGAGTCGAGGTGATTTTTAACATTCTTTCGGCGGTAGGCTTAGGGTAAGTATCGGCAACAAGGAGAGCAAGATGGGTAAAATAAGGAGAGAACTTCTTGGAAATTTTGGAGAGATAGGGGAGAAAGACTAGCTCAGTAGTTGAGACTAGGATTCTTTGTTCGTGCGGCCGGAGCTTTGGTGTATGTGCAATTAGATCGCGGTAGCCCTCAATTCCGACGAGATAGGGTGCGACCCAGTTTCTAAGGAATCCTTGAACTGTTGCATTACTATATGCGCGAGACCCTTTAAGACTATGGGTAACCTTTGATTGAGTGAATCTAGCAAGCGTGGTAAAGGGGCCGTCGGCGACAAGACGGTGTACTGAGCCATAGTTAGGAAGATCACCATCAGCTGAGAGTGAAACGGCGGCGGAAGCTCGGTTACCCATACCAATGTAGAGAGAAAAGAAGTTAATTTCAGGATTAGTGCTGGCCATGGGGGAGATTATACCCTGGTTATGGGATTATTTAGCAGAGAAAAGTTGGTCTACCGAAGTGGCGGTTTTGGATAAATAGTTGTGTGAATCTATTTTTGTTGGAATGTCTTTTAGTCTGAACATGGGATCTGGCTTAGAGTAAACATTCCTGGATCTGCCAACCCGGAAGCGATGCAGCGTTTCTTCGGTGGCGAAGACAGCAGTAGTAATTGCGGCAACTGACATTAAGACGTCACCAAAAAATTGGTTATTGTCAGGAAATCCTTCGACCAACATTATTCCTGCTGCGAGAGTGGCGAGAGTCAGATGAAAACCACCTTTAACCAGGAAATCATAGGCAGTAGTCTCTCCAGGCATGGTGTCGGCATGTTCTAGCACCTTTTTACCAGCAGTAATCACAATAGTGGGGGCTGCGGCAAGGCCAAAATTACCAATGTGATCGATCAGGGTTTTGCCAAATAGCTCTGTCATCTGAGCGCGTTTTTCGGGATCAGAGACTGCCCCTTGGCTATGAATGTAAACGTCGATGGCAGTGAAGGCAGCGAGACTAATGCCGAGGAGTAGGAGTACGGGGTCGCTTAGCCGCTTTCTTTTATCGTAGTGGGGTGGGGCAGGAGATCGATGCTCCATTGGGGAGAATTGTAGCAAAAATTAAGCGCACGTACTCAAGATCCCTATACCTACTTGTGTGTAGCTGTTGCGTATTTCATGATTATAGGATATAATCCTGAGTGCGTCGTACCTTAAAATTTTAAAACGAAACGAGGAATAGGTAATGCAAAAAAGCTATCGAGAGTATAGAAATATTGCCGTCAGGTATTTGAATGCCAGAGTTGAAGAAATGAAGAAAAAGATTAAAGGGAAAGGAGATATTAATTTCGATGGAAGATGGATTTCTTTATTTGCCCATTGTGGCGAAAATGTCACATATCCAAGTCCTCCGTTTGTTGAGAATTTGGTGACTGACATGAAATCGATCTGGAGCGGAATTTTGAGCACCAACCCAGAACTGACGAGGTTTGTCGTTAATTTTGAGTCGCAAGTTAAGCATTCTGGGTACCCCCAGCTTATGATTCAGATTTACGAGCCTTAATCAGTATTCGTACACACCAAGAATGAGCCAATAAGGGCGACGCAAACTGCAGCCTGACCAAAGCGGTCAATGTTGCAGGCACTTTTGCTTGTTTTTGGTGTGTACGGTTCGTTTCTTATATATGATATTGAGAATAATATGACAGAACTACCACAACCATTATGTGTGACAAACTGCCCATTTCACCGTGCGGTAGTTGAAAAAGTTTCTGGTCAAGGTGATGTCCTAAAAGTATTTTGTAGACTAAATCCTGAATCCAGTCTGCCAATTCTTGTGATTGCGGAGATGGAGAGAGTGCAACATTTCGTTGCTATGGCAGAGATGAAGATACAAACTCATTATTCTGGGCGGTTTTGTATTGCTCCTAACCAGCGTAGTCTCTAGTTTAGATATTGCATGCCCTATAGTAGAATATCATAATGTCAAATATTATTGAGAGAGCTCGACTTAGAAGATTAACAGAGTTGAGCACAGAACAGCGTGGTTATGTTGAAGAGTTGGAAGGTATATTCTATCCTGGGAGTTTTTTGTTGTCAGTAAACACTTTGACGGGCCATATGTTGGTAGGGATGCTAAAGACTAGATATGATGAGCTAAATGGTTTTGTAAATATAGAATTGCCAGATTTTGTATATCGTGATCCGATAGAGACAGAGGTGCGATTACCTAAGGGGCATGCTCAAATATCAAATTTATCATTACAAGTTGCGGATTTGTGGTATGCATTTTTAAGATGCGTGAAACCTCCGAAAAGAGCAAATGTAGAGGAAGTGGAAGCTGATAGGTATTATGGGGACTTTGGTAGCCTTGGCACTGGACCTTTAATTTATAAATTAATTGAATCTGTGGCTCAGTCAGATAACGATTATGTTTTTCCATATAATACAGATGGTGCGGGTTCAAGGGTGTCCGAGAACTACGGTCCAAGTTTATTGAGGAGTTTTGTGGTTGAAGGTAGATTTCCGGCTTCAAACTCTCCATTTTACTCGTGGTTAATGGCCAACATGTACGATAGTCTAGCAACAATAGCAAAGAGTAAGAACGGTGACCATCGACAAACTAGACAGCTAATAGAAAGTTATGAGGAAAAGTTTAAAGAGAGAAATGCTAGTTTTATGGATAAGAAATAGTAGGTTTAGTTTTGACTTAGTAGACAGGAGTTCTCTGTAGCTTGGTAAGTAGCTTGTAGGATAATAAACAGCATTTGCTATAGTAAGATTAATGAAGAAGTTTAAGGATATTTTTGCTGAGATAGTTTCGAGAATATTAGACCCAGTGTGGGAGATACCGCTCGCGATTTTACTAGCGGTGGCTTTTGCGGCGACTGAAGGATTGCGGTGGCGTTTCCTCGGCCTACTTCTGTTTATCGACGCAGTTGTGCCTTTCATATTCTTTCTCACGATGCTTAGACATCGCCAACTTGTTAATTGGGACATGCAGAGGAGGAGTGAGCGAATTCCGATCTATGCCTTTGCACTAATTTGCCATTTAGCTGGACTATGGCTCGCACACGAACTAGGGAAGAGTGAGCTGGTGTCTGTGCTTAGCGTTTTTTATCTGATTGGGATTACTTTTGCCCTCATCACGATGAAGTGGAAGATTAGTCTACACTCAGGAGTAAATGCAGGCTTGTTCACGCTTATAAATCTATTTTATGGCTGGCAAAATATTTGGTTGTACTCATTACTATTACTGGTTATGTGGGCTAGGGTATACCAAAAGCATCATAGCTGGGGGCAAGTGATGGCCGGGGCAATACTGGGTGGGGGGATGGTAGGGATAGGACTAGCTGTAGTGTTGTAGTAGAATAAGAGAGATCTCTGGGGCTCGTAGTATAGTGGTAGTACAGTACATTCGCATTGTACGGACAGGGGTTCGATTCCCCTCGAGTCCACAGTGGTAGTTTTTAAGCTATTTTGGATATACAGTCATACTGACAAGAGCCTTACATTTACGACAAAATTCTTTGGTATTTAATGGTGATTCTTCGCTGGCTCCTAATTCTGTAGCGCCGATAATAGCTGAGATAATGGCGCATCCGTCAGTATTGGCAAGACCTAATCCTGTGGACCTAGGTTCTCGTTCTCTAACTGTTACCATCATAGGTTTGCCAATTCCAAGATCTAATTCTGTTGGTGAGTTTAGAGTGTCTACGAGGCACATAGCCGTTGATTATACAGACTAAGGCAAGTAGAATGGCAGAATATGCAATTTGACACAACATATACCAAGCTGAGTAACGGAGTGCGGGTCCTACTCGTGCCAATGGCGGGAGTTGAGTCGGTGACAACCATGATCCTGGTGAAGACGGGTAGTAGGAATGAGACAGAAGAGCAGGCAGGGATCAGCCACGTACTAGAGCACATGGTTTTTAAGGGAACAAAAAAATATCCATCACCCATGGCGATTGCCGAAGCGGTAGATGGGATAGGGGCAGAGCAGAACGCGTTTACCTCCAAAGAGTACACAGGCTATTACATCACTAGTGCGGCGTCACATATGCCACTAGCGCTTGATATCCAGTCGGAGATGTTAACTGTGCCATTACTCCCACAAGATGACTTGAATAGAGAAAGAGAAGTGATAGTCGAAGAGATTAATATGTACGAGGATCAGCCGATGGCTAAGGCAGGGGAGGAGTTTGAAAACTTGATGTATGCAGGGAGCTCACTGGGAAGGGAAATAATCGGAACGAAAGAGACGGTTCGTGCCACAACTTCGGATCATTTGAGACATTATCTTAATAATTGGTATTACGGGGGCAATGTGCTCGTGGTGATTGCGGGGAAGATAGGGGATAAGAGTGAGGTTGCTAAGCTGATCGAAGAAAAGTTGGGAGTGATGAAGCAGGGTGGGATCATGGATTACACGTCAGTTGGAGGTTATGGCAAGGTAGAGGCCAAACACTGTCTCAAAAAAACCGAGCAAGCTCACTTTTATATGGGGGTGCCGGCACTTTCGATGCATGACCCACGTCGCTACGCGCTCCAGCTCGCACAGGTAGTCCTCGGGGGTGGGATGAGCTCTCGCCTCTTTAACGAGATTAGAGAAAAGCGGGGACTGGCTTATTATGTTAAAGCCGACATGGATATGACATATGATACGGGCTACTTGGCGGTTCGCGCAGGAGTTAAGCTTTCGCAGCTCTCTGAAGCACTGAAGGTAGTAAAAGAAGAAATGCTAAAGCTGGGTGGGACTATAACAGAAGCTGAACTTACAAAAGCGAAAGAATATCTACTGGGTCGGATGCCACTATCGCTTGAGGAATCGATGGGGGTTGCCCAGTTCTTTGGTATGAGGGCACTCATTAAAGATGAGATTGTGCAGCCTGACCAAGTGGTAAAAAAGATTAAAGATGTGACGATGGAAGAAGTTAAGGCTATTTGTGAAGAGTTAGTTAAGGAGGGTGAGATTAGGCGTGTGGTCGTAGGGCCAAAGGGGAAGTAAAATTTATGACTGAAAGCAATGATAAAGCTAGTAGGTTAAGCGCCGCGTATGAAGAAACTAGATTAGAGCTTGCCAAACATAGAGCTTTATTTCCAGAAGGTGGTGGAACACCTGATTACGAATTAACACTTTCCGCTTTTGAGCACAGATTATCATCTCTAACAGTTCAAATGGCTGAGCACTCTGGGAATATGCCTGCTTGGATGAAAGATCCGACTGTAAAAGGATGAGATAAGCTATGGGAACAACTACAACAAGCAAAATTATTAGGCAGAGAAGAAGATATTGAAACAATCATGTCAGAGATTAAGATGATGGTTCCAGATATGGATAAGTTGACAAACACTGGTGGCCTAGATTGAGCAGGGAGTGCACTTTTAGCCTAATTTATTGACAAATTACCTCTAAGCTTGCGTAGTATGAGATAATTATAGGATATGATCCTCGAGCGATTTGGTCCTGTTATGGGCAAAGAGAAGTACGCCATGCCTCTAGAGCGGGATTTGGCGGGGCTAATGCTGTCTCATTATAAGCGAGTTGAAGATCTATTGTCAGATAAAGAAAAGGGTATTACAGAGATTAATTGGGCACTAGATCATGTGGAAGTGGAGAGAGGGGGGGAGAAGTGTTTGGTGGTTGCGGGGCTTTTTCCGGCTATAGACGAAGAAGGTAAAGAAATCCCAGGAGTTAGAGCCACGCCGAGCGTGATATGTATTCCGAAGAATTTAATGAGAGATGAAGAATGGGATCTGTTTAAGAGAAAAGATGAGAATGGGGAAGATCGCGCGCAGAGAGAAGAAGTGGTGAGTGGGATAGTAAAGAACAAAGAGACGCTTAAGTTGTATAACGCGCATGGTTGGGGAGGGAACCCTTATGTCATGGCTTTGCCCATGATAGATATGGCAATTGAGTACGACGGAGTATCTGTATTGATGGGAGTAATGGGATCGATGAAGACAATAAGGATTGATATGGGTCCCAGAGAACTGCGCGATTCAAACATGTATGGATGGACGGAAATAAAGAAACAAATAATGGGTTTAATGTACCTTGTCGAAGGAAAAGAGCAGTTTGAGAAATATGAGAATTGTCGAGAGATTAGGCGAGTCTTGATAGGTCACTCGATGCAGGGTAGAACAACTTTGAGGTTATTAGTTGAAGAGCTAAATAGGCTGCCGAACACTTATTTTGTGCCAATTACGCCAGTTATGAGAGGGGCACAGAAAGAGGGAATTAGGCATGTAATTTTGGGGCATGATATCCCTGGAAAGATAATGAAGGCAGAAATGGGGGTTACAAGCTTGTTGATGGCGACTGAGACCAGGGAAAAATTATTGTGCTGGGCATTACCAGTGATTAAAGGAGTCATTCAACACTACTTACATGAAGGTAGTCCATATGGCGAGAACCTATTACTTTTATCACACTTACTTGAATACCTTAATAATCCGTGGGCTGTGATGAACTCTACAAAATTACTAGATAATGCAGATGTGGCGATTGGTAAAAATACCAGGCACTTGCTTGCTAACAACGTGGATAAATTTATGCTAGTTAGGGCAGCGAAGGATAAAGTATTGTCCCCAGAGCAGCTACAGAATCTAATATTAGATTTAGCAACCCCTATGAAGATTGTGGATGATGAACTTGTGATTGATGTCGGGGGTGAGCCCATACGAGTTAGAGCATGCTACTTTATGGCGAACCACTATTTGGCGCTCGGACACTGGAATGCGCTCATCCAGGAAGAGCTCGTTTATGACCTTAAGAAAAATGGGGTAAAGCTACCAAATAAAAAAACAGGTTAGTGAGGTAGAATAGAGAAGAATAAAACGGGGCGAGTGTCCGCCGGTCAGTTTTGTCCCACAGTAGTGGGACACCAGGGAAAACTGGTCCGGTAATGAATTGACCACCGCCAATGCAATGCTTTATGACCACGGGGTGTGGTCCACCGGTAAGAATATCGCGCAAAATGCGCGAACCTGGTATTCTTGCCGGATAAGAGATCGCCTCCGCGATCATAGATTTATATCGACCACGGGGTGTGGTCCACCGGTAGGATGCGCGGTTCGGGATCGCGCGGACTGAGTTCAATTCTCAGCACCCCGACTAAAAGTAAATTACTGATGACTAGGGACATTTGGTAAAAGCGTACTGGTATTCTAGATAGGTGGGGTTGGATAAATCCTCGATGATTGCCGCATAAGCAAAGCAATAATCACCGACAGTTTGTGTATAGTCTATTGCCCAAGAAGGATAGTCGGTGCTACTAAAAAATGTACCACCTCGTTCGGGATCTACTATTAATTGGCCGTTTTGATCGGTGAAGAAATGATGTGGATTGTTTTGGACATCTATGAGAGTGACTGCGACTCCTTCTATAGGAGGACTGTCAATTTTACACACTGATTCGTTGAGATGGGGAAGTGCTGGCGAGTTATAGATGCAGGTCTTAATTTGAGTATTAAGACTAGGCGGATCTATTTTGGATTCCGCGGTGGCGGCACTACAGGCGGTGAGCCAGAGAGCGCCTAGGATTATGATGGTTAGAGTGCGCTTATTGATTTTGGACTCTAACTCGGCTCGTTTCATGAATAGGTATTATACCCTCAACTTGGACAGAAACGATCTTTGATTGATATAATGCATCACATGGTAAGAAAACATTTGTTCGCTAGCGCGTTACCGGCAGTGCGTATGACAATCTATGACCTGGTTGCACTTGGATTAGTAAGTATGCAGAGTTTAACTGTTCCACAGTTGTTTTTGTATGCGGCTCAAAGAGCGTCTGTTTTGTGTGAAATAGATTGATTTATTAAAGAAGAGACAATGTATGCAGACGTGTTAAAATAAGTTAATTAGATCTATTGGGAGAAAAATATGTCAATGCAAAGAACAGTCGTACTAGTTAAGCCAGATGGTCTACAGCGTGGATTGATAGGTGAAATAATGCATCGCTTTGAGCGTAAAGGGCTTAAGCTCATTGGACTTAAGATGATGAGGCTTACCGATGAACTACTAGATACCTGGTATGCCCATCACAAAGAGAAATCATTCTTTAAAGATCTCAAAGCCTTCATGACCTGGACTCCAATTGTGGCGATGGTCTGGGAGGGTCAAGAGGCAGTTAGTGCAGTGCGTAAAATTGTGGGAGTTACTAAAGGATATGATGCTGAAGCTGGTAGTATTCGTGGAGATTATGCAATGAGCGGGAGTCAAAACTTGATTCATGCCTCAGATGAGCCTGATAATGCTAACAAAGAAATCAGTCTGATTTTCAAAGGCGAGGAGCTGTTTGAGTATGAAAATGCCGAAGAGTGTCTGATCTACTCCGACTTTGAGCGAGGGAAGTAGGGGATTGTGTGTAGATGGTGTGTATGAGATAATTTGAGCATGCCATTTTTAGAAGTGATCAGTCGACTTAACGTATGTTACAGAGACGAGCCTATTGCTGGGCGACGGGGTAAGAGTCGGATTGTTTTTAACAAGAATGAAACAGCTGCGCTTAGAGCTTACAGTAAAGATAAAAACATCCCACTAATCCCTGAATCGACATCTGATCAGACTACATTTCAAGGTAGAGTTTTTGGAATTTACAATGCTGGTATGGTTGAAAGAGGTGACGAACTACTGGAGTTACAACTTGATACCGATACATTAATTTTCGCTAAGCAACGACTTAGTTTAAGAGCAAGAGATTTTGGATTAGTAGAAGAGTAAAAAAGATTTGTGTGTCCCGACCGGGAATTGAACCTGGATCGGAGGTTTAGGAAACCTCTGTTCTATCCATTGAACTACCGGGACGCATGAGATATTATACCTCCTTATGGAAAATCCTTGTTGGATAAACTGTCCTGTATTAAGGTTAAAGAAGGACGATAGACAATTAGTATGTCTAATGGATAACGTTATAAAAATGTGTGATCTTAGTGATGCACAACTTGGCCATTTTGCCTATTTGATGGCTGAGAATGCTAAGGAGATATTGTCAGAGGCAAAATGTGTTCACAGCTTAGAATCAATTCAGCAAAAAGCCTATTTTTTAGGTAGAAGTAATTAACTACTTCAACTTAATTGTATATAAGTTAGGGATAGTGCCTTCGGAAAATTGGATACGGGTGATAATCTTTGATCCATCTGGCCAGGGGTAGACGATACTATTGTCAAAGGGACCGGAGTAGAGGGTAAAGCGATTGGTGGTGTCATATTCCATGATCTCAATCTTGTTGTCGGAGTGGAGGATGAGGTGAGAGGAGTCGGGATACCACTGCACAGAGTCAACATAGATAGAGGAGTATTGGGCGGCGATTAGCTTGAGAGTAGTGTCTCTGGCGACATTTTCCTGAAGCTTGCGATAAGCGCTTGGGCTACTAGTGGTTTCGGCGGGGATAGGTGAAAGGTTGTCTAACAACATTAATTTATTAATTATGGGAGTAGCTGTTGGGGTGGCCGTTTGGTTTTTGCTACCCTTGGGGGTTAATGAAGGACTCGGTGAAGGGGCTTGGCCATTTGCAATTGCAAAGTTTTTATCTTCAATGAGATCGTAAATATACCAAGTTCCCGGTGTAGTAGTCCGGGACTCTTCTTGAGTACTGGTGGCGGGAAGAGGTGGGATTAGTTCTTTGGGAATTTCAATAGGTACCAAGGCTTGATAAAGGAGTTTTTTGCCATCGGGGGAGAAGTAGAGATTGGTGAGCTTGCCACTGGCCGTTGCGATCTCTTGGAAGAAGAGGGGGAGTTCGAGTAGGCGAACTCGCTCGGTGCGGGCCATTTCGAGTTCCCAATCGTTGAGGATAGTGCCCAACTTCCAGGTGATATCTTCGAGGTCTTGAGGATTGTTAAAACGAGTGGCGTCTAGTAAGAGGTTAGCACCAGTGTCGAAAGAGACGAGTATTTCACTACTATTAGGAGAGAAGACAAACTTTGATTTACTATAGTTGTGCTCGGTGGTATTTTGGGCAATTTGTCTGGCATTCTTATTGAGGCTGATTGGACTACTATTTAGATCTTGGACGTAGAGACCATTTTTGGTGCTGGCGCTGGCAGAGGCGACAGTGAAAGCAAGAGAGTTGCCGTCGGCACTGGGAGTAGGATTTTCGGCGCCAGTATAGGTAAGTGGTTCGAGGGCGGGACTGGCAGGGAAAAGCTGGGCGTTGGTTGGAGTTACCAGTTCTTTGACAATAGTTAAATCCTTAGTCCAGGTATGATACCCGTCTTTTTTGATTTCGATTTTATATTTGCCAGGATCAAGGTTAAGAGTGTTATCGGTGGCAGTGGTGAGACGACCATCAATATAGACCTGTGCGCCGGTGGGGAAACTGTTGGCAGCAAGCAGACCAGTGCCTTTGACACCGCCAGTATTGCCTAAGCGATCACCTTTGGCGTAGCGGATTACAAAGTAGGTGCCAATCAAGACAAAAAGGATGGTGGCAAAGAAGATTAGGGGAGTTAGATATTGTGAGCGGCGCTTCATACCACGCTATTATAGCGTACTTGGACTTGCAATTTTAGATTCAAGGTCATACTTTAGAAGATCTAGATCTTGGGCAGTGGTTAGGTTTTGCCAACCAGCTTCAGTGTAGATTTTGACTTTGTTTTCACTGGCATCGTAGTAGAGACTACCAGGGAAGGGTGAGGTAGGAGAAACGCCAGGAAGCAGGGTGAGGTTGGGGGTAATAGTTCCTAATTTTGAGGTGATGGTGGTTGCGGTTAGGCCACCTGTCGCGCTATCTAGCATGTCGTCTAATAGGACCAAGCTTGGATTAGTGGCAGCACCTTGGACACTGCCTTGAGAAGCTGTGGGACTCGTGGGAGTTGATGGAGTACGGAAAAGGAAGTGGTAGACTGTGATTAGAATTATAGTGATTACAGCTTGGAGACTATAAGTAGTATAAGGAGATTGAGGGCGGCTTGTACCATTGGGGTTGGTAGGTGTGATTGTTTGTTTTGGGGGCTCGAGTGGAGGGAGTCGATTCGCAGTTGGTTCTGATGTGGGTGCTGAATTAATTGGAATGGGCTGGTGGACCTCTTGGGTATTGGTGGGTGACTCACCTTTGATATTGCCAAGTAGAGGTAGTAAGCGGTGGCGAGGATAGTATTTTTGAGAGACTGTGGTAAAGGGGTGGAGTTGTCCTTCGCTTACTAGACGATCGATTGTGGGCTCGGTAACATCCAAGAACTGGGCGGCCGCAGAGAGAGTCAACAAATCCTTTTGATGGGGGATGATGTTGTGTTTAATGGCATCTAAGATTTGAAGATCTTCGATGCTGTAGCGCCTTTGGTTGCCAACCGTTCGTGAAGGGGTAAAGCGACCTGCCTCTTCCCAGCGACGAAGGGTCTTTTCGGAAATATTTAATTTTTCGGCAGTTTCAGAGATGGTATAGGTTTCTTCTTGAAAGTTGGTCATGATCTGGAATGTCCAAGTTTTTAACGCGTTAATGATAGTGTAGAGAGCGTTAACTGGAGTGTCAAGTGGAATAATAACCGCAATATATTTATCTTAAGCGCGGTAATAAATGTAATATGCGGTAATTAACAATTAGACCGTGAAAATGAATAATTATCAGGCTGCTGCCAACATGCTAGAATATGTTCATGTTTGCAAAGAGGCTAGGAATAGATTTGGGGACTGCTAACTCATTGGTCTGGGTGGCGGGTGAAGGAATAGTACTAAATGAACCAACGGTTGTTGCGGTTTCGGTGATGGACCAGAAGGTGGTCGCGGTTGGGAATGAAGCGAAGATAATGTTGGGACGTACACCTGGCAATATCATAGCCAGTCGTCCAATGAAAGAGGGGGTAATCGCAGATTACGCAGTCACCGAGGCAATGTTGCGGTTTTTCATTACACGCTCGGTAGGTGGGCGTACATGGTTTAAACCAGAGGTGATGATTTGTGTCCCTGCGGGTTGTACGCAAGTAGAGCGACGCGCTGCCCTGGATGCAACCCTTTCGGCAGGTGCTAAAGAAGCTTATTTAATTGATGAGCCGCTGGCTGCGGCGATAGGTGCGGGTGTGCCAATTGCAGAAGCGGCAGGACATATGATCCTAGATATTGGTGGAGGTGCAGCTGAGGCTGCTGTGATCGCCTTGGGTGGGGTAGTAGTACACAAGAGCGCAAGAGTTGGTGGTAATAAATTGGATGAGGCCATTTCTGATTATATTAGAAGGAGTCATTCTTTAATAATAGGCGACCAAACGGCAGAGATGATCAAGTTAAAGATAGGGTCGGCAACGAAGCTGCCTAAAGAAGAAAGCTTGGATGTAAAAGGAAGGGATTCGGTAACTGGGCTACCAAGAACAATTACAATTACATCAAGCGATGTGAATGCGGCGTTATCGAGACCACTAGCCCAGATTGTGGGAGTGGTTAAGGCAGTGCTGGAGGAGACGCCACCAGAATTATCAAGCGATATTATTGATCGTGGGATTGTTATGAGTGGTGGGACCTCAACCTTGAGGAATCTAGATACATTATTAACCAGGGAAGTGGGGGTGCCGGCGTACGTGGCGGAGGAGCCGATGTTGTGTGTGGTAAAGGGGACGGGGAGGGCAGTTGAGAATATTGAGATGTATAGACGGGCGCTAAAGTAACTTGCTCACATAATGGTTCGGAGTATTTTGTCAGAAAAGGCGGTCTATCTGAGTCTGGTGACTCAGCGAACTCGAGCTCGGGCTGCCCGGCCTGCGCAAAATTTTTCTTTACAAAACACTCCTGCACCATTTTTTGTTCGCAGTTAAGTCATATGACACGCGAGTATTTGATCATATATGGTAATATTCTGATATGGTTATTGGAATTGATGCCTCGAGAGCGTTTATAGACGAGAGAACAGGTACGGAAAACTATTCATACGAGCTTATCACTCAGATGCTTAGACTGACAACAGCAAAAAAGCATACATTTGTGCTCTTTATCCGTCCAAATGCGAAAATACCAAAGGAATTGGATGGATATAGCAATGTAATTGTAAAATTAATTAATTTTCCGATACTTTGGACACAAGTGGGATTAGCTTATGAAACTTGGGTTACGAAGCTTGATATACTCTGGATACCAGCTCATACATTACCAGTTCTACGGAATCGTTCTATAAAAACTATCGTGACGATCCACGGGTTGGAATATAAGTATTTGCGGGAGTACAACAACTTGTTGCAGCGTTGGTATTTGCCGCTATCAACATATTATGCTGCGAGGAGAGCGGATCGGCTGATATGTGTGTCCGAAAGTACTAAGCGTGATCTAATCGCCGAAACTGGAATTGATATAGAAAAGACCACTGTGATATATGAGGGAGCTACAATAGATCGTAAATCCGTTAACCTGCCTGCGCAGGCAGGTCCGTTAATCCGTAAATCCGTATTGGAGAGTTATGGAATTGAGAAGGGGAGATATATTTTATTTGTGGGGACTGTACAGCCCAGAAAGAATATTGCAGCCCTAATTAGGGCATATGCTAAAGTTTACAAGAAGCATCCAGACTACAAGCTGGTGATTGCAGGTGGGATTGGCTGGGACGCGGAGCAGGATTTGGCAGCGCCAGACAAGATGGGAATATCAGATCGCGTAGTATTTATGGGTCGCGTTTCTCCAGAGTTACTACAGGTGTTATACCAGGGGGCAAGTGTATATGTACAGCCATCATGGACAGAAGGGTTTGGATTGCCGGCACTAGAAGCAATGGCTAGTGGTGTTCCTGTGGTAGTAAGTAGCGGAGGGGCGCTGCCAGAGTTGGTGGGTGATGCGGGGATTATTGTAAGCCTGGAGGGAGGGAGAAGGATGTTCGCTGCGAGACTAGCTAGCACGGTAAGTAGTCTACTGGGTTACCCAGAGCGTCGTGAGCTATTAAAACAAAGAGGTTTGGAGAGAGTGCACCAGTTTAGTTGGAAGAATGCCGCGGATAAGACTTTGAAATACCTTACTACAGGTTAATTTTCATTTTTCATTAATGTATAAACTTAGTAATTATATGCAAGTATATAATTGGTTGGGGGATGTTTTATAGTATTTTAATTATTAAATCATTAAATATATGTCAAAATTCTTTTTTTAAGATAAATTTTAGTTAACAATATGTACACAAAATGTTAAGATTAATGAATAATATATGATATTATTTAATCTTGTAGTATATCTGATATGGACATAGTGTTGGTGACGATTACGAAAGTTTGTTTATATTAATATAAGTCTTAAATTTTATAGTTATTTAATGTCATTTTTGCAATAAATGCATAGTTTGAGTATGATGAGTATCAGGTTAGTGAACCATGTGAGACTGAAGATATGAAAAAAATG
>JACCDN010945778.1_pt1 | contig 17552 bp, 14 predicted proteins | sample 7441691 | NCBI WGS metagenome assembly JACCDN01 (sample SAMN15323439, study PRJNA562643) | freshwater metagenome | isolation source: river surface water | place: USA:Blue River Watershed | collected 2017-08-16
AACTGATTTGACAAAGTTAATCTTATTTTTGTCAGCAAGTCGTCTAAGTGTCTGGTCTGAGATTCCGATGGTAGCTTTAACTTTTTTACCAGAGATGTATTTAGCATCCATACATAATAGATATTCAAATAACTTTAAATAGTATTATAAATAATTTATATGTTACTACCACTGAAATAATAATATTTCAGTATGTTTAATAATAAAAATGGACAGCTGTTGAAAGCCCTTTCACATATTCGGTCATGTCAATCCATCTTTCTGTCTTGAACCACTTGTTAAGAGTACTCTTTTTTTTTGATCCTCTGTATTTTCCTCCTTGTCTTTTGTATTCTTTAACAATTAGTCCAGATCTATACGCAGAATGTTTAGGATGTTTTTCTAATATATCGTCTTTAATACGTTTGTATAACGCTTTGTTAACCGGTTCTGGCATATAATATGTACATATATTTCTATATATATACAACTAAACATCTTTCATTAACTTATGTTATGTTTTCAGAATCGCTGTGCGTACATGCGCGCTTCGCTGCAGGATAATTATCAGTTGTTAACTCTTTTTCTCTTGGTCTTTTTACACAAGTGTTTGCTGACACAAATACTTTATCGTTAGTCTTACTATCAACATCTGTTTCTCTGTTATTACTTGACATGTCATTATAGCTTGCCAAAGCTTTATGCGATTTAATATTTCCAATCTTTATCTATTCCATCAATAGCCCACTTGAATTTATCTTGCAAACTTTTGTTGAACAGTTTTTCAATTGGAATGTTGTGGCGTTTCATAAAAGATACAGTTATTCTTGGATCAATATAATTTGTTTTACTTGTGCCTAAACTTATATCTTTTAGTTCTGTGCGTAACTTTTTCTTCTCTTTCAGCTTTTTTATCTTATCTTTTATCTTCTTTTTGGTTGCAGATTTCACACTTTTGTTTTTGTATTTCTTCTTTTCTTCTGCTATCTGTTGGTTTATTTTATCTATTTGTGATGTGAACGACTTTGATACATTTTTTTGGTGATTGCAAAGAATAGCAACTTTCGCATTGGCTTTATTAAACATGTCTAACAGAAGATTTATTTTATCTGTACCGTCGTAATCATCCATTTTCTTGTTAACTTTATGCAACTCTTTATAAAAAGTGTATGAAGCATTAAATGTTCTGAATACTTTGCTTGTCAAATCTTTCATAAAGCTTTGCAGATACTTGTTAACATCATTTGGTGTTATATTATCAAACAACATTGCAAACTTGTCTTTGCCTTGTGCGAACTCTGTTACATTGTCATATACTTGCTGTGTTACTGCTACTTTGTTCTTGTATCTGACAGAATCTTTCCCAAGAAAATCTAATAGTATTGTTTTATTCTCTAACAACTTAATATGTTCTATTCTAAGCGAAGTTACACCGACAGTATCAGCTTGATCATCACCTTTTTCATTTCCTGCCCTCAATGCAAAGTTGTCTATAAAATATAAAGCTGTTGCAATCTGTTTCTCTTTAATATTACTGCTTGACATATTTTTGACGTTTTCTTCTCGTATCTGTTTAACTTTTTTACGGAGTCGTCTTGATCTGTCAAATTTTTGCATATCACTCTTACCTTTCATTTCAGAATGTGCACCTAACCATACATATTTTACTTTGTTAGTTAGTTCATCTTTCCATGACGCAAGCCATTCTACACTCTTATCATGTATCACTTTTTTCCATTTATGACCAGGCAAAGCCTCTGGTATTTTAGAGTCTCTGCCAATGTTTAAGACAATATCTTCTGGATAGATGCGTCTCTTAATTCTGCCTAGTTTTGGATGACATCCTCTTCCTAAAAAAATTCCAGGCGGCTCCATTCTAAAGTTTCCAACAGGCTGTTCTTTGCCATTAACTACTGCCTTTGTGTATACCTTTTCTTCTTCTTTTCTTTCTGTTATCATCTTTTCTTTATCTTCTTTGCTCATCTCAGTTTTTTTTAATTTTTCGTTTAATATGTGTCTATTTATTTTGCTGAAATCACACTCTTCTAAACTATCTATGCCTGTCTCTTTCAGAGTTTTGCTCCAGTCTTTCCAAAAGTTTTTGTTAAAAGTTTTGTTCTTAACATACTCTGTATCTAAATATTTTGCATACAACGTTGCATATTCTTCTGCCAATGGCGGGAGAACAACATCATTGTCTTTGTATTTTACTGGTATTTTGTGTTGTTCATATTCTGGAGGAAACAAAACTCCATTATGTGAAAGTGATTCCCATTTATGACTGGTGCCACCAAACTGGGTAAAGAGCCAGTATAGAGTTTTGTAATTGCTTTTTAGCTTATTATCCATATAATATTATAAAGATAAAATGATTATTTACAATATGTATATTTATATTCTCTCACACGATATTGCACTTTTTTTGAACAACAAACACCACTACAAGATTAATAGAACAGACGACCATAATCTTCTGTTAAGTTATCTTAACACTCTTCTGCCAACGAAATTCAGTTTTGTGAAAGTTTATAAGGTCGACACAGACATCTATGTAAATCTTTTGTCTTATCTTGCCCATGCTGTTAATATGGTCAAAGATTTCTTTTCAAAAGACCAATTAGATAAAGTTGTCGACAGCGTTGAATCATATATGAACAAGCAGAATATCAAATATCAAATAGTGACAGACACGACAGAAGTTATCGTTGATAGCAACAGAGAAACAAGCCTTATTAACGAACAAGTACACAACAATTATGGTGTGGTCATGTTTTTTGACAAAATATCTGAAGACTATGCAAAAATATGTAAAGAGCATAGAATAACAAAACAAAATCTAGAGCATGCCAATTATTTCAATAAATATATGATGCTGAACAACTATAGACACAGTATAATAGTTTCGAATGATAACGGTTATGTTGCATACTTGAAAACCACTAATCCCTATATCGACGTCTATACCACCGAAAATTTTAACTTAGAAAAGTATAACAAGAACTATAAATCAATATTGTGTTGCGATAAAAGCACACTGATAAATGGTATTAGCGGCATTATTGTTGACACAGTGGTGTTGTTTTGCGATATTGACAAAGAGATTGTTGATGCAGTCGGCAAATTTTCAATCAAAGATCTCTGTGTTGTAACAGGTTATAATCTTGTAGCAAACTACTTTGACAAGTCAAGGATAAGAGCACAGACAGACACTTTATCGGAAGAGAGTTGCATAGAGTATTTTAATAAATACAGTTGCAGAACACTAATTGATGTTAAAGAGTTATTGGTTGGCAAAAAGTATAGAAAAGATAAGTTAATCGAAAAGATAGTTGCAAAATATTCTGTATCAGAGGAAGAGGCTGACAGATGTGTTGAAACGCTTGTCTCTGAAGGAGTTATTAAAAACAAAGACGAATATTACAGACTGTAGCAACTGAAAACTATAAAAGAAAAATCTAGATATGTTGTCTAGATTTTTCTAAATATTTTGTCACTAACTAATATCTTCGGCTATTTTTTAGCGTTGTTTTTTTGCTCTTTGGCAGGTGTTTCGTATTTCCGAACAATTTGAATGTCCAGATTTTGTATAAAAAAATAATAAAATCCATGTATCTATACAATCCCACAACAGATTATATAAATATGTCTACCATATATGTTAACCAAAATATTTTTGCTAGCAATGATGATCTAGCAAGCAGAAACACGTATATTTTCATAGTTTCTACACTCGCTTTCACATATTATGATTGGTTTATCTTTCTTGTCTGAACACCTTGTTGTACAGTTAGTGCGTTTGCAGTTTACCATACATGCTTCGTAAGGACATTTTGGTACTGGAATACTGGCACACTTTTCTAAACATTTTGTCGTATATAAAGTTTGATCTTTGTTCATAACATGCTCGTTAAAAAACTTTTTGCGATGAGTGACAAATATTCTTCATAAGTTCGCACACTCTTTCTCATAGCATATTTTTCTTTGCTGGTTTGCTTTAGTTGCCTGTGCTACACATCTCATAACAGGTATTTTATCGTCGCAACTCTGTTTACAACTTTCAATATCTCTGTCTCCAACACCCTTTTCATTAAGTATGTTGTATGTCAACTTGCATATTACAACTGCCGTCAAGGCAGAAAACGCTCCTATAATTACACCGGTCATATTGTATGTTGATATAATAAGTTTAGTAATACTTTATATTCATATCAGTGCATATCTTTTTCCATAGCTCTTCAAAGTATAATAGTGTCTCTTTATGATTTATTTTTCTTGGATAAAATTTGAGGTATCTGTTCTCTTCGATGTTCTGAATAAGTTTTCTTACCATAAAATCACATGGTACAAACTTGTATTCGCTGTACTTTGATATATATAGTTCCCAGATTGGATCAAACATGTTTAGTAGTTTCTGTTGCACTTCATCAGGGACGTTTGGATTTACAACTTCGTTCTGAAAGTGTTTTAAATATGTGTCATGCCGATTGTTTGACACAGACGATCTTGTTTTTGCTAATGACTTTGATTCGCATGACAGCCAATCGTTATTCCATGCTATAGTTTTCCATAACTTGTCATAGTAGTCTATCTTATCCAGCGACGATATTTTTGGCACGTTCTTTGTGTCGTGCCCAATAATCTGCATCGATTTATACAACACATAGTTGTGTGGCAACTCTTTGTTTTTCACTTTATTAAACATACTTATTAACTTTGTCTGTTTATCTTTATCTATGCTCTTAAAACTGTTGACATACTCTTTGTAAGATGACATAATATTATTGATATAGATTTAATATATTATGTCAAGCGCTTATATTATGTTTTGTTAAATGCTTATAAATTAAGATATATACACTAGTTATATATGAAAGTTTGTTCAAAGCATAGGTCAGAAGATAAACAAGAGCTGATTGCTATTTTGAAAGTGTTACGGGATGCAGGAAATTGTCCATGTTGTGGTTTTAAATACCATACTGCAAACAACTCGTATTATTCCTCTGATAAACCTCCACCGTCATGGAAAAAACACGACAACTGTTGCAGTGTTAATAATGAAACAGATTTTCTTGAAAAATACTATAATCCTCTTGAAGAAAATCTTAGTATGTACACAGATAAAGTCACAATACCAAAAACAGAAAGACCGACCACGCATGTTGCAAACAGTTTGTCACTGTCAAACAGTACTCACAGCACGACATGTAATATGTTTAGCGGTGATAACAACTACTTGACTGGCCAAGAGTTTAGACTATTCGGTGGCTCATACTTTTATTAGATTTTTATCCAAAAACTTTATATACAAAAGAGTTGTATATAAAATTATATCAAATTGTTCAGAACATTGTCTTAAATTGTATGAACATTGTTATTAGTTTTTAGCTGTACATGCTAAGAGGCGGTTTATGTTTGTCTTCGCGCAGCGCAACCATATTTTTATAGGCAATATCAAGATCTTTGTTCATGATGACTCTATCAGGCTCTTTTATTGATTTTGCAACACGCAAGCCATACTCGTAACGAATCAGTTTGAACAACACTTCTGCATCTGCAGCATAAAACTGGAACACATCTTTATCGAATCTATTAAACTGGTCAGACACATATTTCTCGTCTTCAAGTGTCCAGTCTTTCAGTTTGGATTTAAAAATGTCAAACAGTTCAGAGCGACTGTACTTGTCAATACTAAATTTCGTGCCAAAACGACGTCTAAGACCTTGATTCTGTCTCATAATGTCACGTTCAATTGATTCTTCGTAACCAGCAATAATACATAGAAACCTGTTACCGTTTTCTGACAGATTTCGGTTAAGAGTATCTAGACACTCTTTAGAATATATGTCTTCGCTGCCTTTGCCGGAGTTTCCAAGTTCATATGCCTCATCAATAAGCATAGTGCCACCGAGTGAATCATCAATCGCTTTCTGTGTTTTCTGCGCAGTTTCGCCTAAGTATCTACCAATCAAGTCAGAACGTTTATAGCTGTTGAACTTGTTGTTGTTCAAGAACCCCATTTTCAGATACAATTTTCCTAATATTTTTGCAACACATGTTTTACCTACACCAGCAGGGCCGGTAATAACAATATGATTAAGATCTTCGTCTCGGTGAAGATTGTTTGAATAGTAACAAATATGTTTGAAAATGTCTTGTTTTAGTGTTTTCAAACCTATCATTGATTGCAACTCTTTCAAAGGCTGAATACAGTCATACATTATCCTGAATTTGTAGTTGATTTTAAATCTTTCTACTTTTGATTCGTCAATCTTCTCAAGATCAATAATATTATCTATACTATCAATGGTATCAAGATGTTTTGCCAGCTCAACAAGTTCTGTTTCATCAAGAGGCTCTTCTTTTTGATCTTTGTTTTCAGTGGAAGAATCTTTATTATCAGCAATGATGCCTTGTTTCAAAACTCTGTTTATTTCATCGAACATGTTGTTAGTGTTGTCTTCTCTATCTCTTTCGAACACACTTGTTGTAAACATTGCAATAAATGGCCTAGACATATTCTTGTCTGGCGGCTGCATATTCTCGCTTCTTTTCGGTTCTCCAGAAGAGTTGTCAACATTTTTATTTCTGTTGTTAACGCCTTCTCTGCGATATTGGGGAATTTTTCTGTCTTGTCCAGCAAATCCTCGGTGACGATATAAAGGAGGCAATGGCGGAGGAAATAGACTTTGTGGGCGTCTGTATGGTGCCTCACAGTCTTGCAGCCGTCTTATATCGTTTTTGACATACACAATGTCTCGTGACAGCTTACTGATTCTTGAATGTATCGTGTTTATATTTTTTTCGTTTTCATCAGTCATCTCTTTAATCTTCACACACAAGTCAGTATTGTTGTTGTCTAGATGTTGAACTAGGTCTTTGCTGATGCTGTCGAACAATTTATATATGTCGGCCAGGGTATTGTCAATATTATTACTGTTTGCACATGTGCTGGAGAACTGATCTCTTCTGTTACAGGCGACACTGTTCCAGACAGCTGATTCGGTGCTCATGTCTGGTATGTTGATTCTGTTTGGTACATCAATCCTGTTCGGTAAGGCGATTGTGTTAGGAACATTGATTATACCTGGCGTGAACAGCCGTTGTTCAATAATTGTCTCTATATGTTGTTTTAAATCCTTTTCACATTTTTCGTAATGCTGTTGGCTCACTGTATGAAAATTATTGTAAAAATTAAGTAGTGACTGATATGAATGACGTTTTCCGCTGCTCATGTATATACTCTTATCGTATAGATTTTGTGTGTAAAATAAACCGCGGTCAATTTTTTTTGCAAATATTGACTGTAACTGAACAATACTTTATAACAAACCAAACTACACAGTAAATCTTACTTGAATTGTGTCGCTGTTATGTAAATCATCGTGATCAGTTATCCAATGAAACAATGCAGATCCAGAGCCATATTCTGCGCCAAACTCATTTGGCTCAATAAAGTATGGTTCTTCAGATTCGCCTATTAACGCTAAATCCATTACGTAACTCTCCATGAAACTCATTTTATCTTTGATGTTTTCATTAAAATATCCTACAATTTTTTCTACTATCTTTTCTATCTCGCCACTGCTTTTATTTTTTAGCCAGCTGTTGACAACATATATATGTTGGGCAGATATAGCTGTTATCTTATTTTTGTATACAAATATTCTAAACTCTTTGTCATAGTCTATATCTATCCAAGGAATAAAGTATATTGTTTTTTTTGTGTCACTATCAAAAATGTTTTCATGGCCTATATGAAATGTTGTCAACGACTGTATAACTTTTTTCAAATCATTGTATGGACCAGCGCCATGAACCGCGTATTTAAAAGAGTAGTTTTCAGTTCTAATGAACCATCTATCTCCATGTTCCATTATTTTGTCGAACTCTTTTTGATGACGTTTGCATGACTCTTCTAGCTCATCATCAAAATTTCTCGGAAATTTGTGTCTAATTTGACTTACGTTCTTTGCTTTTTTCATCCATTCTAATTCATGTTCTTCAATAACAATAGTATGATACTTGTTTTCGTGAAATTTATCTATCCAATCAGCTGTATATCTTCGTCGCGTCCAATAGTCACTAGGCTGCTTATCATATATGTTATTGACATTATATAACACTTTGTCATTCTCTTTAACATCTTCTAAAAGAAAAGTTTTAATATCGATCTTCATTATATAATATATACATCAAACACAACTCTTTATAGTTGTTTAGTATAAAAACTAATAATATTTACTGTGTTGTTGTCATATTTGTTGATCTAAGCTTTTTAGTTTTATACCTAGTTCATAATAACTACTATCCACTTCATCTTCATCTAATATAACAATGTCGCCCACCCAATTTAATGTTATAAAACGTTATAAAACAATATAAAACGTTATAACAACTCTCGAGAAGAGTGGGGTTCTCACGGGCTATCGCCCTTACATTAACTGTTTTATGTTCTTTAACAGAATATTCAAATGGAGAAATAATAGTATTAAATAAAAAAGAAGAGGAAACTCCGACTGAAGAGCTGAGTAGATTTAGTAGCAATAATGAATGTTTATGTAGCCAAAGTAAATGGATTACGTAAATATAAGAAAGATATAGTGGAAGAGTTAGAGAAAAAAGAGGTTTAAATAAAAAAAAATGAAACAAGTTATATTGTTGTAATATTTTATAACAATATTAAGCAACCGACTCTATATAAAGTGGCGCTTTCGGTTGGACTCTTTCGAGTTGACATGTATAATTACTGATAAGAATATTGCAATAATTTATTACAGTATTCGATATGCTTTAGTCTTATGTAAAAGCTAAGCTAGAAACCAAATATTGTTATTGATGTGCAAGAGTTTTATAAAGTGTAAGTGTTGTTTATAATGTTGTTGTATATGTCTATTGTTAATGGCCTATAAGTTTGCTGTTTATAGTCAATAATAAATATTGGATCTGTGATTTTAGTCAGATCAATACCTTCTTTTCTTAACTCGTTTTTTTTATGTTTGTACGTGCCTGTCGTTTTAATGTTTTGCAATATTCTGATGAACTGTGGCTGGGCATACTTTGGTAATGTTTGTATTCTAGAGTAGATTCGTGTAAAGTCTAACCAAGTAGTTGTTTGTATAGCTGCCATGCCTGCTCTCCCATCACAGTTTGGCACTTCTACACCATATACAGTGCAGTCTAACATGCCATCAATAACAGGCTCTTTCATTAACGTTGAACTGACTTCGTTAGTAGAAACATTTTCTCCTTTCCATCTAAATGTGTCTCCTAGTCTGTCGACAAAGTAGACATATCCATCTTTATCACGTTTCAGCAAATCACCGGTTCTAAACCAGATGTCATCGTCACTAAAAGCATTATGCAGTATCTTTTTTTTAGTGTCATCACTGTTTGTATACCCTTCAAACTTCCTTAACGCGTCGCAATTGTTGATAAGACCAATCGCTTCGCCTGGTTCATCAACATCAGTTTCGATACAATACAGTCTACCGTCTTTCACGGGCATTTCATTGACCAAATTTATCTTTATAAATTTAACTGGATAAACTTGTCTTAACAGCCATGGAAGATACCCGATCGCACCAGTTTTGTTTTCTGTGTTAAACAGGTTTGCATTGCCTTCTGTAGAACCATAGAACTCTCCTATCTTTACACCAAATCTTTTGACAAAGGGCTCCCATACTTCTATCCGAAGACCGTTGCCTATCAACAGTCTCATGTTATGAAACTTGTCAAACACTGACGGATTTGTGTTAAGTATATATCTACAACACTCGCCAATATACATTCCAACCGTGCAGTTATAGATAGAACAGTCTCTAAAATAGTTCGAAGCAGAAAACTTTTCGCGTATAACAATGTCCATCCCCGTAATAAAAGATGCGCTTATGCCAAGCATACCTCCATTTGAATGATAAAGTGGTAAACTTATATACATTTTATCTTTATTATTAAGCTCATATATAATTTTCATAGCATAGCCAGCCGACAGATATCTCAAGTGTGATATTTTAGCAGCCTTTGGCATTCCAGTTGTTCCTGAAGTAAAAATATATAACAGAGGATCATTTGGCTTCGCAGACGATGTGTATTCAACAAACTTCAGACGTGATGTGTCGAATGTCATGATTTCTTCTATTGATACAAAGGTAGTGTGAACATAGCTGGTTTTGATCGTGTTTATTGCATCTCTATGTGATTCATCAAAGATCACAATGTTGTTTCTGTTTGCTTTTGACTGTTGTAATGCCACATCGATACAGTGTATGAGTGGCTGGTTAGTCAAGTTGTTGTTAATAAGTGCAGACACTACATTTAATTTAGATAGACCGATCCATATAGCAAGATACAGAGGAGAGTTGTTTGCAAACAGAGGAACGACTTGACCTTGTTGCATGCCTATGTAGCTTCCCCATTTTGCTATTTTAGTGGCAATATTGTTCAGTTCAGTAAATGTCATTGTCGTGTCGTAAAACTCTATAGTTTTGTTGCCGAAGTTGTTTACAGTGTCTGCAAACGATCTTCCAAAATTACTGTTTGTCTGATATATTTTATGTGACGCTTTTTTTACTCTTAATATTTTTGTTATAATTTTGATGTCTCGATAAAATTTGTATATCCTGTTTTTAGTCCGTTCAAATATCGATTCGCTACTCATATAACTTGTTGTATATATTTATGTTTATGTTTGATTATCAAGTATGAAAATCAAACTATATGAAAAAATCTAATCAAATACTATGTATTCAACATCAAATGTCTCTTTAATTTCGTGCAACTCTTTTGTCAAATCTGATTTTTTTATAAATACTTTGTTGCAAAACGGGATAAGCGAAGTTTCATCCATGCGGATGACAATCAAATTTTTGGTTTTATCAAGCATGCAAGTCGCTTTTTGTAAAACATTTATCATTATGCCATAAAAGTACTGCTTACACTCTTTTTTTATTATAGAAGCGAGATTAGGATCGTCATGTTTTACGGTTTTTATACCAGATATTCGAAACTCGTGTTCATACATGTTGTCTTTAATAATAGCAATAAAACTGTCGTTTATTATTTTTGGAAGATCATTGTATTCTATATCTGTTATATTCACAAATTCGAATGTGTCAAACTCGTCAGCTAACATGCTTTCATGATCTGTTATAATTTTTTCGCCGGGTCTGTTCTGTTTTTTAAACATTTTGTAGTTAACTAAATTAAGGTCAATAACAATGCTTGCCACACTGTATTTTTCCATATGTTCGTGTATCTCTTTTGATAAAGAGAAGTAGATTATGTCACTGTCTTTTAAAGTCTCTATAACTCCTTGTCCGAGTATTCTATCGACAACAAGATATCTTTTTCCTCTATGCTTTAATATTTTTATAATGTCTTTTTTTGTGTGAACTCCGAGAAACAGTGCTGGCTCATCTTTGTTCTCATATCTGTCTTGATTATATAGTTCGTAAAATATCTCTCCTTTTCTTATTTTTGATGACACACATGACTGAAATATGCCTAACTTGTTAAAGTATAACGGATCGTAGTGTTCTGAGTCTAGTATGTATTTTTTCTTTAACTCTTCGATATTGTTTTTTATTATATCAAGTATCGCGCAATCTGCTTCTGGTTCGACAGCAGTAACTGATAAAGTCTCCCACTCATTATTTTCTATGTCAACATGTTTAATATCAGTCTGTTCTATTTTTAACATCTCGTTTATTTTCTTTGTCGTAAACTCAATTGCTTTCGGGATAACTATATTTAGTTTGCTCTTAAAATTGCTGATGGTATCAACAGTTATATCGACAAAATCTTTCATGTAAATCATGTTTGTCTTATTTTCTGTGACAACTACGTTCTGTTTAACTCCAATCATATACCCTAATAGACTGTTATAAAGATTATTGCGTTTTATATCCTTAATATCTATTGATGTTACAATGTCAGGTACTTTAATTATTGTGACATTCAGCTCAACATTTTTTATTATCTCTTCCATAAACTTTAAACAATCATTTACAGAGACTAGAAGTATGTCTGTGATATTGTTGTATTGCATTGATTTAAAAGTTGTTATAAGTTCGTTAACTGTATCATTAATGTATACTAACTTATCTTCTTGTTTCTCTTGTGGAAAGTATATTATCTTTTCAATATCTGGATTTTCTCTCACTACACTATTGTATTCGTCTTCGTCTTGGCTATCGACTGAGTAGTATTTTATTTTAGGATTGCTTGCATGAATTTTATTATTGATTATAACAACTTTTTTTGTTTCAATGAGTCTATCAACAAGATATTTACCTATATCAACTGGCAGATTTACTATTACAATGCTCATAACATATGATTACAATATTTCTTTATAGTTCAAACACTACACATAAAATCTATGTGTGAAGATGTGACACGCCGGCACAGTAGTAATATTTAGTCAAACTAGAACAATTGTTTTAGTTTATCTAAGTATTGTTATTGGTTTTAGCTTGAATCAAATAAAATTCGATTTGCTGAGTTAAACTATATACTCTTTTTTGTGTGCGATCCTGTTTTTCTTATCAGCAAGACCAGTTATCTGTTTGAAAAACTCTTTGGGTGGCATTATATCGTCTGATGAACTTGAAGCCATATACTTTTCTCTTCTGTCGTCTGGTCGAAGGTTTGTTAAAGAAGTAATCGTTCGATCTTCTTTAATCTTGCTGCTAAAGTTATAACTCCGACTCAATTTGTCTTGCGTGTTATTCAACAACTCTTTAGCACGCGCTTCGTCACTTTTATCGCGTGCTTCATCATCTTTAGTATGTGATTCATCATCAGATGTTTTACTTGATCTGTCAGACGATTTATTTGGCTCTCTCTCATCGGACGAGCTTTGACTATCGCTGTCTGAAATAATCTTGTGTGACTTTTCTGAGCTGCTTGTGTGTGGTTCTTCATCAGAATCAGTCCCAAGTATTCTTGATCTGAAGACAGGTGCACTAGAGTCAGAATCAGTGTCAAGGTCGTACATTGCTTCGTCGTCACTGACAGTGTCAGTAGTCATGTTTTCAACAGAAACTGTTTCTGAACTGTTAGTATTTGATGAATGTTTATCATCACTGCCCGCTGACTGTTTATCATCGCTGGCCACCGACTGTTTATCATCACTGCCTGCTGACTGTTTATCATTGCTGTCGGTCGACAACTGTTCTTCAAGTTCTATATCTCTGACATAGTAGTTCAATCTGTCTTCGTAGTCATCGATTTCGTCTTTCATATCATATTTAAAATAGTCGATATCGTGATATGTTTCGTTGAAATCAACTATATTGTTGTCAGATATGTCTAATTGTGTTAAAGTATGTGGATATTTGTCAGGTATATATGACAGTCTATTGTTAGAAAGATCAAGTGTCTCAATATTTGGCGGATATGAATCAAACTTACGTATGTAGTTGTGTGACAGATCAGCATCAACAATAGTATCAGGAAGAACAGCGCATTCTATCTTATTATGGAATGCATATAACGTTCTAACATTTTTCATTTCAGGGAGTCTTGTAAGATTGCAGTAAGAGATGTCAACCGTTTCAACAGTGTCTGGCAGAGATGTGATCTTGTCAATCTTGTTTCTTGACAGTTCAAGTAGAGTCACAACAGTGTTTGACAAGTCTGGTACACAAGTTATGTGTGTGTTACAGCAACTAAATTGTTCAAGTTTAGGACATTCAAGAGAAATATAATTGATTGGATTATTGTTGCACCAGATTGTAATAAGATTTGGTAGAGACAAACTAAGCGACGTTAGTCTGTTGTTCGTTACATCTAGTTTCGTGGTTTTCACTGGAAAACTTGGTAGTGTAACAAGACCACAATTGTTAAGAGTGATGGTTGTTAACCACACAAAACTTGTTAAATCAATATGGCTGGATATCGCAGTCTCTGACGCGTCAAGGTGTGTTTCTTGAGTCTGTTTATTGTTTACCAGAACAGCTTCCATTTATATATTGCTACTATAATCTCTGGTTTAAACTATTCAAGTGACAATTTTTTATGAGTGTTATATATGTATAAATCTGTAAACAATCCAGAAATAAGTAAATATCCGCCACATATGGACATTGACGATCTTGTTTTATACTTCCATGGTGGACTACATTGGCTATATATACCTTTAAGCAACATGTCTAAATATATTGTAATAACAACAAAATTAACTGACTTTATAAGCAAAGAGAGCCATAAGATAACTATAGCAAGATGCCCAGTAACTGGAATGGCAACAGTTTTGAAAGGCACTTACAAGTTAGTTAGAGTCGACAAAAACGGATTAGTGTTGAGTGCCAAGAAAACTGAATATAGATTAGCAGATATCAAGACCAGGAGATGGAGTTGTTATGTCGATGCATTAAAAAATGTTTTAGTAACAAGGCCAGACGGCAAGTTTATTGTGTTAGACAAAATCGTAAAAGAAAAACAAAAAAAAATATGTCACGTGATAGAATATTATAATGGCAGTAAGACTAAGAAAATAGCTGTAATAGGAAAAGATACACCAGATGTTAACAACATGAGAAGTAATGGTACAGACGATTTTTTAAATAAATATTCAAGAGAAATAGAGATAAAAATGGCTATTGTAACACCAATTTACTGTTCGTATCTAGATAATATCGATATAAAAAAAGTGGCACTATAATATATACGTCAGTTATATGTCAACAAAATATGACTTAATAAAAACATTGTTAGGAGAACAGGGAGACCAATATTATGAAAAAACATTAGAGCTAACAAAAAAACGTCTGGTGTATAGTTTAGTTCCAGCATTCAACAACAATTTAAAAATATACAAGAAGCTATGTAGATACGCATCAAACTACAAAAACAGACCAGAAGAAGTTAACTTCGACAGCATCCGCAAATTTATAATGAATTCTCTTTTGTTTGCCGGCATGATAAGAGAGATTGATGAAGAAGAAGACAAGGTTCTGTTAAGAAACTACTTGGCAATGTACTCGATGATATATGAGAAGAACAAGCAGTTATTCGATCTCATTCAAGAACTCAAAACTTTTCTAGGAGTAAAACTAGACGTGTTTTAACAGAATCAAGCTCTGTGATTTTATGAGTCTTTATACTTAATTTTAAATAAAATTAAGTGTAAAATTACTGAAATTAACAGCAATATTTAATTACTGATAAATTCATTAAGGCTACCTACTTGTGATTAGTCTCTCTAAATAGTTGCCGTATGTAATCATCTTTCGTTTGAAAGGTTCAGTGCCTTCTGCGTATACTTTTTCTACTATTCCAGCCTCGACGCCGCTGCTATCAACAAGCGGCTGTTTATAACCGTTATGCAAGAATTCCATGTTTGATTTTTGTGTGTGGTCATATTTGCAAATTGTTCTTGCACTGTTTTTAGAAGTCCTATCAATGTTTATTAACGACATAATATTAGACGCGGCAGATGCGTTTTCAATAGTTTCAATGAGCTTAGTTAAGGTTTGTATCTTTGTATCAACTGTTTTGGCGTCTAAAGCCTGTTTCGCACTGTTGCTGATTGATAAAACTATATTTTGTGGATATGCCCATAACAAAGGATTAATTTTGCTTATTTTAAACAGTCTCTCATTGGCAGTTACTTCTGTATAATACTCTCTTAACGCTTCGTCTGTGCTTTCAACAGTTGTTGAAACTGACGAATTAAGACCTACAATACTAAACGGATCAATGCCATATGCTGTATGTTCTGGACCAGCAGCACCGCGAACATCATCGGGTTGTAGATGGATAGATTTCAGTCTGCTTAAATGTTGGTGTAGTTTTGTTGTGTCTAGATGTGGAACTGGTGGATAATTGTTGCCCTGTCTTCTCCTCGACAGGTCAATGACTGTTAGTAAAACTATCGCCATATTTCTAAATTTTTCACAACCATACTCCTGGGAACCACACAATATCCTGTTTATCGCTTGCGACAACAAGTCGAATCTGTTGTCACCATTCGATTTTAAAAAGTTTTCGTCAAGATTTACACGTTCAAGCATAGAGTCGTCAATACAGTTTTCGAACATAGGGTTGCAGTGAAACTCAAAACAGTGTTCGTTGATGTTGTTATACGTGTTGTCTTTTTGCAGGAACGACGCCAGAAATTTCCGGAATTGCACGAGTGTTCTGTTGATCATCATGCCTTCTAAAACTCTGTAGTCACACGTATATTCCATGAGAGCATCAAATCGCAGCGGAACTGGCGGACGGCCCTGTTGCGACAGTTCAATTATATTTCCAGGTTTGTCTGGATTGTAGTTGTCATCAATATAAAGAGTGTCACCGTTGCGCGTATGTGTAGATTGGTTAAGATACAACCTTGTTTTAATATATATGAACAAAGCTAGCTTCTGCATCTTTGCATATATGACACGTCTGTGTTTCATTGCTGTGTCAGCACTGGCAGATGCTTCGCTAAATCCTCTCTCCATTGCTGTTATTATTGGGTCCAACACATCTGGTCCAATGTCAGCGCTTCTTGCATTTCCCCATCCCATAATAACGGTCGTGTAACTAGATAAATATGACAACATTCTTGATGCTACATAACTATATGCTTTATTGGCTGATAAAAGTGTATTTATTCCATTGACCAATGCTGTTAACTTCTTGTCGACCTCATTATTCCACAACGTATAAGCTGGCGTCCCTACACTTCTGGCACCGAATCTTTCGGCGCTGTGGGTGTTCCAAGCTTTTGTGATTACCGCCACAACAGAATTTCTCTCTATCACGAACTGTTCTCGTGTGTATTTGCTGTCTGTTGGATTCGTTGCGTTTAAGAGCTCGTCGATACAAATTACATGTCTGTCACCATACAAACCTAGTCTGTCACTATATGATCCAGTTTCTCTAAACCTGAAATCAGTTTTGCTTGCGGTACGCCCTTTTGATACCCCTTTTCCTGTACTGTCGATTGATACCCCTCTTCCTGTACTGTCGAACGTAATTTTTGCATAGCGTAGCGGTTCATTAGAGTCTTGGGTGATGTTTGCATCGTATTTTACGTGCAATACTGTTTCACTACTACTCGTGTTAAACTCTATATTAAACTGTTCTTGCAATATACTGATCGCGTATTTAGGATCGTTCGTCACATCAATGCATATGTCTGGGAACTCTAACGGTTTGAGGTCTATAGGGTCTTTTTTCTTTGGTTTTCCGTCACGTGATTTGACCCTGCCTTTCTTTATATACCATTCAGGGAGCCATTTCAAGCCACGTATTTTAATAGTTTTAGAACTGCCTTCATCATAATAGCGTATCGCAGAGTCAATAATAGACTGCCACCAAATGTTTAGCTGTTTGTGGTCTTTGGAATGTTTATGTTTCTTGTCTTTAGAGTCATTACCTCCTGCCGATTGGACATCACTGATATTGTCATTATCGCTGTAGATATTGTCATTATCGCTGTAGTCTGAAAGACTGTCATTGCCGCCGCCTTCCGAACGTCTAGTGCCGTGGCGACTTTTTCTCTTGCCGCTGCCGCTGCCTTTCTTTTTCTTTTTCTCTTTCTCTGACGGCTGCCCTGGCGACACTGATCCTGGTGGCACTGA
>JACCDN010283947.1_pt1 | contig 17549 bp, 16 predicted proteins | sample 7441691 | NCBI WGS metagenome assembly JACCDN01 (sample SAMN15323439, study PRJNA562643) | freshwater metagenome | isolation source: river surface water | place: USA:Blue River Watershed | collected 2017-08-16
CCGGACTGCGGCCATCGGGCCAGCCGGCAGCGTGCAGCACATCATCCGCACTGGCTTGCGGGCCGATCTCGGGCACCAGCTTGTATTTGCGGCCCAGCGCTTCCACGGTCTGCTGCGTGCGCACCGCCGGGCTGCACAGGATGCGGCAACCGCTGGGCAGGCTGCGGTCCAGCCAGGCACCCATGCGCGCGGCCTGCTTGCGTCCCTGCAGCGTCAGCGGACGGCTTGCATCGGCGCCACCGGGCTCTCCGACTTCGGCTTGCGCATGGCGCCACAGGATGATTTCCATTACGACCCCAGCGTCTGCATCAGATAGCCCTGTGCACTGAAAGCCTGCTGCCGCGCACCCGCCTGCTTGCGATGGTAATGACCATGGACATCCAGCTCCCACGCGTTCTGGTTGTCTTTCAGATAGGGTTTCAGACCTTCATCGATCACACGCTTTTTCAGCGTCTTGTCGAGTACCGGGAATGCGACCTCGACCCGTCGGAACAGGTTGCGGTTCATCCAGTCGGCACTGGCGAGGTAGACATCATCGGCGCCGTCATTGTGGAAAAAGAACACGCGGCTGTGCTCGAGGAAGCGGCCAATGATCGAGCGTACGCGGATGTTATCCGACAGACCGGCCACACCGGGGCGCAATACGCAAGCACCGCGCACGATGAGTTCGATCTTGACGCCCGCTTGCGACGCTTCGTACAGGGCGTCGATGATGGATTCATCTTGCAAGGCGTTCATCTTCGCGATGATCTGCGCGCTGCGCCCTTCGCTGGCGATGCGGGTTTCGTTGCGTATCGCCTTCAGCAGCTCGCGCGCCAGATCGAAAGGCGCAACCCACAGATGATTGAGCTTCTTGGGCTTGGTCAGGCTGGTCAGGTTGATGAACACTTCATTGACATCGCGCGCCAGTGACGGGTTCGCGGTCAGCAAGCCGAAATCCGTATAGAACTTGGTGGTGGTCGGATGGTAGTTGCCGGTACCGAGGTGGGCATACAGCTTCAGCTTGCCGGACTCGCGCCGGATCACCAGCGCCATCTTCGCATGCGTCTTCAGGCCCACGACGCCATACACGACTTGCGCGCCGACACGCTCGAGCTTGTCGGCCCAGTTGATATTGGCTTCTTCGTCGAAGCGTGCCATCAGCTCCACCACGACGGTGACTTCCTTGCCGTTCTGTGCGGCGGCAATCAGCGCCTCCATCAGCGCGGAATTCATGCCGGTACGGTAGATCGTCTGCTTGATCGCGACCACCGCCGGATCATGTGCGGCGGCCTGGATGAAATCGATCACGGGCTGGAAGGACTGATACGGATGATGCAGCAGCACATCCTCGCGCGCGATCAGCGGGAACAGTTCGCTTTCCAGCATCGGCACCGACAAGGCGGGAACGAAGGACGGGAAACGGTATGCCGGCTTGGATGCGAGGTCGATCAGTTCGTTCAGCCGCACCATGTTGACCGGCCCATCGACCATGTACAGGAATTCCGGCGAGATGCGGAACTGGTCGAGCAGGAACTGCGCAAGATTGGGCGGACAGCTCTGCGCCACTTCGAGGCGCACCGCAAAACCGAAATGGCGGGTCTGCAATTCCCCCTTCAAGGCCTGCCGCAGGTTCTTCACTTCTTCTTCATCGACCCACAGGTCGCTGTCGCGCGTGACACGGAATTGCGAATAACTGATCACTTCGCGTCCCGGGAACAGGTCGGCAATATGCGCATGGATGATGGACGACAGCAGGCAATACGCGTCACCGCTGCCATGCAAGCCGTCGGGCAGCTTCACGATACGCGGCAGCACGCGCGGCGCACGCATCACTGCAATCGACGTGCCCTTGCCGAAGGCATCCTTGCCGGCCAGCTCAACGATGAAGTTCAGGCTCTTGTTGACAACCTGCGGGAAGGGATGGGCAGGATCGAGCACGATCGGCGTCAGCAGTGGCCGCACCTCGCGCTCGAAGAAGTCCTTCACCCACTGGCGTTGCGCATCATTGCGGTCATGGTGGCGCAGCAGATGAATGCCATGCCCGGCCAATGCCGGCAGAATCATCTCGTTCAGCGTTGCATACTGTTCGCGCACCAGCGCGTGCGCCGTGGCGCTCACGCCGTCGAAGTCGCGCAGCTGCACGCGCGGGTCCATGCCACTGGCCTCGCGGTCACGCGCCATCAGGCTGGCGATGCGCACTTCAAAGAATTCATCGAGGTTGCTGCTGACGATGCACAGGTATTTCAGACGCTCCAGCAACGGGATCGCGGGATCCTGTGCCTGCGCCAGCACGCGCTGATTGAAGGCCAGCAGCGACAGCTCCCGGTTCAGCAGGCGCGAACCGGCGGTCATGTCGGCAGCGCTGACAGCGGAGGGGGATCGGGACACGGTTGAGCTCTTGTCGTTCCAATAATTGCTCGACCGTAACAACCCTGAGTGACCACTTGATGACATGCCCTTATTCTCGCGAAATCGGAGCCGGACAGGTAGTCGTTCCCGGCGGAAACCATCCGGAGCAGGTCAAAAATGGCCGAAAGCCCGCCGGGCATGCGGCCGCAGGCCCGCTGCAACGCCAGGGCAGCGTCGCTGCAGCCTGGGTGTGCTGAGCCCCTGGCCCGGCTGCCCACGGCCGCACTTCCGCTGGCCCCGCGCTGTCATAAACCTGACATAAATATTACGTACAGTGTGGTCCGTTAAACGTCAGTCAACCCCTAGAAGGAGCACACATGCGCACCAGGCAAATGATCAAAGGCGCGGCGGCTGCCGCCGCTGCAGCAGCGACCGGCCTTCTGCTTTCCCTGTCCGCCCACGCCGCTGACATCACCGGCGCCGGCGCGACGTTCCCGTTCCCGATCTATTCGAAGTGGGCCGAGGCCTACAAGTCGCAGACCGGCATCGGCCTGAACTACCAGTCGATCGGCTCGGGCGGCGGCGTGCGCCAGATCAAGGCCAAGACCGTCGATTTCGGCGCATCGGACAAGCCGCTGGACAAGGAAGAGCTCGACAAGGAAGGCCTGATGCAATTCCCCGCCATCATAGGCGGCGTGGTGCCGATCGTTAACCTCGAAGGCATCCAGCCGGGTCAGCTGAAATTGAACGGCGATGTGATCGCCGGCATCCATCTCGGCAAGATCAGCAAGTGGAATGACGCGGCGATCGCGGCGCTGAACCCGGGCGTGGCCCTGCCGGCGCTGAACATCACCGTTGTGCATCGCGCTGACAGCTCGGGCACCACCTTCCTGTGGACCGACTACCTGTCCAAAGCCAATGCCGAATTTGCGAAAGTCGTCGGCGCCAACACTGCGGTCAAATGGCCGACCGGCGTGGGCGGCAAGGGCAATGAAGGCGTCGCCGCCAACGTGCAGCGCGTGAAAGGGGCTTTCGGTTACGTCGAGTATTCGTACGCGAAGAAAAACAAGATCGCACACACCGCGCTGAAGAACCGCGATGGCGAATTCGTGCAGCCGGATGACGATACCTTCAAGGCCGCTGCCGCAAATGCGGACTGGACCGGCACCCCGGGCATGGCCGTCGTACTGACCAACCAGCCGGGCAAGAACGCATGGCCGGCAACGGGCGCGTCCTTCATCATCATGCACAAGCAGCAGGCGGATGCACTGACCGGTCGCGCCGTGCTGAAGTTCTTCGACTGGGCCTACAAGAGTGGTGGCGCAATGGCGACCGATCTGGACTACGTGCCGATGCCGGCGTCCACGGTCAAGATGATTCAGGAAAGCTGGAAGACCAACCTGAAAGATGGCAGCGGCAAGTCAATCTGGTAAGCAGCAACGCAGTCTCCCGCTCTGAACAATCTCCAATGTTTGGCCCGCCTCCGGCGGGCTTTTTTTTGTGTCGCCACTGCGCATCGACGCACGCCGCATCACCCTGCATGTCATGAAACTGCCGCAGGGCTTTGCTAGACTGGCAGCCCATGAACACCCGCTTAATCCGAGACCTGGCCCTGGCAGCCCTCATGGCGACAGCCACGCTGGCGGCGACGCCGGCATGGGCAGCCCGCCCTTTCGTCACCGACGATGCACGCCTGACGACGGCCGGCAGCTGCCAGCTCGAAGCGTGGTCCCGTCAATACCGCAGCAGTCACGAATACTGGGCACTGCCCGCCTGTAACCCGACCGGCAATCTGGAGCTGACGCTGGGCGGCGGTGCCGCCAGCCTGCCCGGCGGCGGCTGGTCCGATGACTATGTCGTGCAGGCCAAGACGCTGCTGCGCAAGCTCGACACCCATGGCTGGGGCATAGGCGCGGCCATCGGCACGATCCGGCATCCCAAGGTCAATCCGGGCCCAAATCTGATGGGCAATGTGTATGCGTATGTGCCGCTGTCGATATCGTTCGCAGATGACCTGCTGATCGTGCACATGAACGCGGGCTGGCTGCATGACAAGGCCAGCACCCGGCATCAGGGTACCTGGGGACTGGGCACCGAGCTCAACCTGAACCCGCACTGGACACTGATCACCGAGAGCTACGGCAACACCGTCGATACGCCTTACTGGCAGGCCGGCTTTCGCTACAGTGTGATACCGGGGCTGTTCCAAGTCGATACGACACTGGGCCGGCAGTACGGCAGCAACCGCGACACGCGCTGGCTGTCGTTCGGCATACGCTACACGCCGGACAAATTGTTCTGATCAGGCCGCGCGCAGCAGCATCACGCTGCGCGGGAACAGGATGGAAAAGCGGCTGCCCTTGCCGACGTCGGAATCGATCTGCAACTGGCCCTGATGGCGCATCAGCACATGCTTGACGATCGCCAGTCCCAGACCAGTGCCTTTGGTCTCGCGTGAGCGCCCCTTGTCGACCCGGTAGAAACGCTCGGTCAGGCGCGCGATATGCTCGGGCCGGATGCCAATGCCGGTATCGCTGACGTCGCAACGGCAGCCGTCGGCCGTTTCATGCCAGCCAATCTCGATGCGGCCGCCGGGTGGCGTGTAGCGCACCGCATTCGACACCAGGTTGCCGATCGCGCTGCGCAATTCTTCCGAGCTGCCTTTCAGGTCGGGCCCGTTGATCGTCAGCGTGATTTCGTGGCGGCCGCCGGACAGGGCATCGCCCTCGGCTTTCACCTGGGCGAGCAGCTCGCGCATGTCGACCGCTTCTTCCCGCAGCGGGAATTCAATCGATTCCAGCCGCGTCAGGGTCAGCATGTCTTCCACCAGGTGCTGCATGCGCTGGCCCTGCTCGGCCATCAGCTTCAGGTGCTGTGCGCGCGTGGCCTCATCCAGATGCGGCTCGGAGGTCGCGATTTCGAGGAAGCCGTTAATCACGGTCAGCGGCGTGCGCAATTCATGCGAGGCATTGGCGATGAAATCACGCCGCATCTGATCCAGCCGCTCCAGCTCGGTGGCGTCATGCGTGACCAGAATCTGGCGGCGCTTTTCGAACGGAATCAGGCGCACGATCAGCTTGCGCTCTTCCAGCATCAGCGTCAGTGGTTCCTCGTAGCGTCCGAGGATGATGTAGTCGATGAACTGCGGGCTGCGGATCAGGTTGGTCACCCGCATGCCGGTGTCTTTTTCCATCGACAGACCCAGGTGCTGCTCGGCGGCGGCATTGCACCATTCGAGCGACAGCACATCGTCCATGATGACGACGCCATCCGGCAGTTGCTGCATCGCTTGCCGGAAACGCGACAGCCACTCGGCCAGCTCGTTGCGGTTTTTCTGTTCCTCGCGCCGCAACCGGTACAGCTTCGCAAAAATTTCAGTCCACGAGCCCCAGCCGTCGTTCAGGCGCACTTCTTCGGGATTGTCCAGCCATTGCGACAGCTGGAACATGTAATTGAGCTGCACCAGCACCATCACGGTCAGCACCACCAGCGAGATCGCCAGGCCGATGGTCAGGCTCCATACATACCAGCCGGCGAGGCCAGCTGATGCGACCAGTGCAAAGCGTACCGCGACGGGTACCCAGAACAGCGCGACAGGAGACATGCAAAAAAGGGAATTATTTCTCGGACAGCATGTAGCCTACACTACGTACGGTCTTGATGAGCGAATCGGCCGTGCCAAGCGCCTTGCGCAATCTCAGCACATGCACATCGACGGTACGCTCCTCGAGCACCGCATGGTCGCCCCAGACCTTGTCCAGCAACTGGCTGCGGGTGAAGACCCGCTCCGGATGCGCGATCAGGAAGCGCAGCAGCTTGAATTCCGCGTGACCCATCTCGACCGGCTGGTCGTTGACATGGACGCGGCAGCTGACCGGATCGACCCGCAACGGGCCGGCCTGCATCTCCAGCTCGGCATGCTCGGGGGTCTTGCGCCGGATCAGCGCCTTGATGCGCGCAGTCAGCTCGCGCGGCGAGAAGGGCTTGGTGATGTAGTCATCGGCGCCCTGATCGAGGCCGGCGACCTTGTCTTCTTCCATGCTCTTCGCGGTCAGCATGATGACGGGCAGCGCGCCGAAATTGCGGTCCGCGCGAATCCGGCCCAGCAGCCGAAGGCCGGACTGGTCCGGCAGCATCCAGTCCAGCAAGATCAGTTGCGGCCGCTTGTGCTGCAGGTAGTCCCACGCATCGGCCGTGGTGTGCACGGCATCCACGTCCCAGCCGGCGCCCTTCAGTGCGAACGTGACCAGCTCGACGATCGCCGGTTCGTCTTCGACGAGCAGGATCGTCGGTTGCATGACGGCCATGGTGTCAGGTCAGGCTGCGTTTTGCTGCGATGCGTAATCGGTGTGGCGAATATCCTTGCCTTCGACGATGTAGACCACGTACTCGGCGATGTTCTTTGCGTGGTCGCCGACGCGCTCGATCGCCTTCGCGACCCACAGCGTGTCCAGCGCCGACGAGATCGTACGCGGGTCTTCCATCATGAAGGTGATCAGGTTGCGCATCACACCGCGGAATTCGCTGTCGATCTTTTCATCCTCCAGGATGAGGCGCGTGGCTTGCTTCTGGTCGAGGCGCGCAAATGCATCCAGCGCATCATGCAACAGGCGGCCTGCGGAATTGGCCATCGAGCGCACCAGATCTTCATGCGCAATCTGCGTCAGCCCCCGCTGGTTGATCGCCTGTGCGGCGCGCGCAATCTTGGTGGCTTCGTCGCCGATACGCTCGAGATCGGTAATCACCTTGATGGTGGCCATCACGGTACGCAAGTCATTCGCTGCCGGCTGGCGCTTGACGATCAGGTGCGAGCACGCATCATCGAGCGCGACTTCCATCTGGTTCACTTCATCGTCGGCGGCCTTGATGCGCTGCGCCTCGGTCGCATCCAGCAAGCGGAACGCGGCCATCGCATCATAGTACTGCTTCTCGACCAGGCCGCCCATCTGCAGCACGCGCGAGCGGATCGCTTCGAGGTCTTGCTCGTAGGCGCGGGAGGAATGTTCGGTCGGGGGCATACGCTTCTCCTGGTTCGGTGATGTGCCTAATATGATGTCGATGCGATCGCGTGGCTCAGCCGAAACGGCCGGTGATGTAATCCTGGGTTTCTTTCTTGCTCGGGTTCAGGAAGATCTTGTCGGTGTCACCAAATTCGACCAGCTCACCCAAGTACATGTATGCAGTGTAGTCGGAACAGCGCGCTGCCTGCTGCATGTTGTGGGTGACGATCGCGATCGTGTAATCTTCTTTCAGCTCGCTGATCAGCTCCTCGATCTTCACGGTCGAAATCGGGTCCAGCGCCGACGTCGGCTCGTCGAGCAACAGCACATCGGGCTTGACGGCCACGCCGCGCGCAATGCACAGGCGCTGCTGCTGGCCGCCGGACAGCGACAGGCCACTCTTGTTCAGCTTGTCTTTCACCTCGCCCCACAACGCAGCCTTGTTCAGCGCCCATTCGACGCGCTCGTCCATCTCGCCTTTGGACAGGTTTTCGTACAGTCGCACGCCGAAGGCGATGTTGTCGTAGATCGACATCGGGAATGGCGTCGGCTTCTGGAACACCATCCCGACCTTCGCGCGCAGCACGTTGACATCGACATCCGCATCGAGAATGTTGCGACCGTTGTAGATGATCTTGCCCTCGGCGCGCTGGCCCGGGTACAGGTCATACATGCGATTGAGGGTACGCAGCAGCGTCGATTTGCCGCAGCCCGACGGGCCGATGAAGGCGGTGACCTTCTTGTCGAAGATATTCAGGTTGATGTGCTTGAGCCCCTGAAAACTGCCGTAGTAGAAGTTCAGGTCCTCGACCTGCAGCACGGCATGGCCGGCGCCCGCAGTCGGAGTGGCGCCAGCGTCGGCGATCGGTGCTTCCATCAGGGTTGCGCTCATGATTCGGTTCCTGTCAGTGGGCCTTGGTGGATTTGACCAGGGTGCGGGAAATGATATTCAGGCCAAGCACGCTGACCGTGATCAGCAGCGCGCCGCCCCAGGCGAGATCTTTCCAGTTGTCGTAGGGGCTCATCGCGAACTGGAAGATCACGACCGGTAGGTTGGCCATCGGCCCATTCATGTCGGCGCTGAAGAACTGATTGTTCAGCGCGGTGAACAGCAACGGTGCTGTCTCGCCGGAGATGCGGGCGACCGCCAGCAGCACGCCGGTGACGACACCGGCCTTCACGGCGCGCAGTCGCACCATGGTCGCCACCTTCCAGCGCGGCGCGCCCAGTGCGAACGCGGCCTCGCGCAAACTGGCCGGCACCAGCTGCAGCATGTTGTCGGTCGTGCGTACCACCACCGGAATCGCAATCAGCGAGATGGCGATACTGCCAGCCCAGCCGGAAAAATGCCGGACATTGGCCACATAAAATGCATACACGAACAGGCCGATCACGATCGACGGCGCCGACAGCATGATGTCGGTGACGAAGCGCGTGGCTTGTGCAAAGCGGCTCTCTTGCCCGTATTCGGCGAGGTACATGCCGGCGAAGATACCGATCGGCGTGCTGACCAGCGTCGCAAAGCCCACCATCAGCAGGCTGCCGACGATGGCGTTCAGCAATCCGCCGCCCTCACTGACCGGTGCCGGCGTGTTCTCGGTGAACATCGCAACATCGATCGCGGACAGGCCGTTGATGAACAGCACGCCCAGGATCCACAGCAGGAAGCCGACGCCAAAGGCCATCGAAAAAATCGACAGCGAGATGCCGATGCGGTGCTGCACCAGCCGGCGGCGGTAAATCGGATTGTCTGACTTCATCGGGTCGGTCGGCATCATTTCGTTCCCTCGCCTTTCGACATGCGCACCAACATCAGTTTGGCCAGCGCGAGCACGATGAAGGTGATCACGAACAGGATCAGGCCCAGCGCGAACAGCGAGGACATGTGCAAGCCTGCTTCGGCTTCCGCAAATTCATTGGCCAGCGTCGATGCAATGCTGTTACCGGGCCCGAACAGCGACCATGACAGCTTGTGCGCATTGCCGATCACGAAGGTGACGGCCATGGTCTCGCCGAGGGCGCGACCCAGGCCCAGCATCACGCCGCCCACCACGCCAATCCGGGTATACGGCAGCACGATCTTGCGCACCACTTCCCAGCGGGTACAGCCGAGTGCGTAAGCCGACTCTTTCAGCACGGCCGGGCAGGTCTCGAACACGTCGCGCATCACCGATGCAATGAACGGAATGATCATGACCGACAGGATCAGGCCTGCGGTCAGCATGCCGATGCCCATCATCGGGCCCTGGAACAGCTCACCGACGACCGGGATCTGTCCCAGGGTCGCCTGCAGCAAGGGCTGCGCATAGTCGGCAAACAGCGGCGCAAAAATGAACAAGCCCCACATGCCGTAAATGATGCTGGGCACACCGGCCAGCAGCTCGACGGCGGTGCCGAGCGGCCGGCGCAGCCAGACCGGACAGATCTCGGTCAGGAACAAGGCAATACCAAAGCTGACCGGAAACGCGATCAGCAATGCGATGAAGGATGTCACGACGGTGCCGGCAATCGCAATCATCGCGCCGTATTCCTGATTCACCGGGTCCCATTCGACGCGGGTCACGAAACCGGGGCCGAAATGCTGGAAAGCGGGCCACGCGTTGATGATCAGCGAGACCACGATCCCGGTGAGGATCAGCATCACCAGCGCCGCAAAACCGAAGGTGATCTTGTGGAAAATGAAATCCTGCCAACCGGCCGAGCGGGACGTGACGGGGGCAGAGGCACGTGCCGCAGCGGGCGGCGACGCTGGTGTACTCATGGTCGGCAAAGCCTCGCGATACGTGGTGGATGGGGCAGATGTGGTCACGGCGGCAAGTGTAGCCGCCGTGTGTGACGGCAATATTACAGACTCGATGACGCCGGCACAACGCGAAATATTTTCATTTCAATAATCTCCGGCCAGCGCATGCAAGGCCAGCCCGACCAGACCGCCCACGACCGTGCCGTTGATGCGGATGTATTGCAGGTCGCGGCCGACATAGCCTTCGATGCGGGCCGCGACCGTTCCCGCATCCCAGCCCTGCACCACGCTGCGCACCAGGCCCGCGATGCGCCGGCGCTGCCTGACCAGCAATACGACGGCCTGGCGCCGCGACCAGCGATTGAGCCGCTCGCGCAGCGCCGGGTCGGTGGCCAGCCGGCGCCCCAAGGACAGCAGCGCTTGCTCCGCATGCGCTGTGAACGCGCCTGACGCCAAGACGGCCTGCAGCGGCCGGGCCAGCGCACCCTGCAGCTCAGCATCCAGCTCGCCGGCCGCGAGCCGTGTGCGCCAGCGCAGCACCGCCTGCGTGAAGTGCTGGCGCGCGTCACTGTCATCGGTACGCATCTCTTGCAGCAGCTCGGCCAGCCCTTCCATCAGCCGGAGGAAAAATGCATCGTTGAAGCGACGGGGCATCCAGCGCGGGCTTTTCTCGCTGACTTTGCGGTAGATGGGATCGGACTGCTGGTCAAGCCAGCGCGATGCTGCATCGAGCAGGGCGTTGAACACGCGATCATGCAAGCCTTGCGTGATGGCGCTGTCCAGCACATCGACCAGTGCAGCGACCAGTGCAGCGACCAGCGACTTGGCCAACAGGGGGCCGGGCTTGCCCTCGCTGACCAGCGTGTGCAGCGCTTGCGCCGCCAGCCAGCGACGCTGTGCCGGATCGAGCAAGCAGTTGCTGACCAGGGCGGCGACATCGACCTCGGCCAGTTCGTTGGCGAGCACCTCGCGCGTCAGGAAATGGCGCTCGAGGAAATCGGCAAAGGCTTCGCCGATGCGGTCCTTGTTCGCGGGGATGATCGCCGTATGCGGAATCGGCAGCCGCAACGGATGATGGAACAAGGCGGTGACGGCAAACCAGTCAGCCAGCCCGCCGACCAGCGCCGCTTCGGCAAACGCCCGCAACCAGGACCAGGCCGGATCGTTCGCTTCGAGCCAACGCGCCAGCACGAACACGATGGCCATCACTGCCAGCAAGGCCGTGGCCACACGCTGCATGCCGATGGCACGCATCTAGTTCATGCAAGTCATGGTGCAAGCGGGCATGTTCGCACCTCCGCATTTTTCGATGCGTGGTGGCGCCCTGAGTTCGCAGGTACGGCGCAATGGCCGCTGCAATCGCAGCCATCGCTGGCCGGCGCAGTGCCTTGCTAGGTATTGCGGCGCGGATAACCCTCGGCGAGGATGCGGGTCCAGACCTTCTCGCGCGACGCGTGATCCATGAAGACCCAGTCAGCGACCTCGGCGACCGTGCGGCCGCAACCGCGGCAGACGTCGTCGAACGTGGTGGAGCACACCGCCACGCAGGGCGTGTCGGGGCGCTTGTCAGAAAACCAGATCGGATCTTGCACGAAAAAATCGCGGCCGGTGGGGAGCGGCCGCGTGCAGTGAAAGTTGAAAAATTATTGTGGGAATTTCAGGTGAGACATTCCGGTCGCACATTCACACCACGCGCTGCCCGTGCTCGAGCAGGCAGACATCGGACGTGGCTTCGATGTTCGCGGCTTCCTTGGCTTTACCGACTTGCATGGCATCCGGCAATGCAACGCCGTTCTTGGCGGCAGTCATGTCGGCGAGGATGGAAATCGCGATTTCGGACGGCGTCTTGCTGCCGATGTAAATGCCGATCGGGCCATGCAATTTATCGAGCTGCTCGGGCGTGACATCAAAATCGAGCAGGCGCTCTCGGCGCTTGCGGTCGTTCGAGCGCGAACCGATCGCACCGACATAGAAGGCGTCCGACTTCAGCGCTTCCATCAGCGCGAGGTCATCAAGCTTCGGGTCATGGGTCAGCGCTACCACGGCGGAGCGGCTGTCGAGCTTCATGTCGACCACCAGATCATCCGGCATCGCGTGCACGACATTCACGCCATCGACATGCCAGCCATCGCGGTACTCTTCGCGCGGATCGCATACGGTGACTGCGTAATCCATGCCGACGGCAATCTGCGCGAGGAAGCGCGACAGTTGACCGGCGCCGATGATCAGCAGGCGCCAGCGCGGGCCGTGAATCGTGGTCAGGGCCGTTTCGGATACTTGCAGGCTCATGCCGGCCTTCGCCGGGCCCAGCGTGACCGCGCCGGTCTGCAGATCGACGCGACGCGCGACCAGCTCACCCTGCCCCAGCATCGCGATCAATTCCCTGATCTGGCTGGTGGCCGACAGCGGCTCGATCGACAACTGTATGGTGCCGCCACAAGGCAGGCCGAAGCGATGCGCTTCATCGGCGGTAATGCCGTAGGTGACGACTTCAGGCTTCACGCGGGTGATGCCGTGCGTGCGCACCTTGTCGATCAAATCATCTTCAATGCAACCACCGGACACCGAGCCGACCACACGGCCGTCTTCGCAGATGGCCAGCGTCGCGCCTTCCGGACGCGGGCTCGAGCCCCAGGTCTTGATGACGGTGACGAGTTCGCACTTCTTGCCGGCCGCGATCCAGTCGCCACAGGTCTTGAGTACTTCGAGGTCGATGCTGTCCATGACAATTGCCCGTTACTTCATTCGATACTGCATTTGCTTCAGTACAAACAAAAAATGCTCCCCATCCTTTCGGACAGGGAGCATTCAAGGCTCACTGCATTACGCGGACTTCAGGCCTGCTGCCAGCGGCATGCTGCGCACGCGCTTGCCGGTAGCGTTGAAGATCGCGTTACCAACTGCTGCACCGATGACCGAAGTCGACGGCTCGCCGACACCGCCCGGCTTCTCGGTGCTCTGAACCAGATGCACTTCGATGACCGGCGATTCGTTTTGACGAACCACGCGGAAGTCGTTGAAGTTGTTCTGCTCGACCACACCGTTCTTCACGGTGATGTTGCCGTACAGAGCATGCGACAGACCGTAGATGATGCCCGACTCGAGCTGCTGACGGACGATCTCCGGGTTGACCATGCGGCCGCAATCGCAAGCGACGTGGACCTTGTGCACCTTGACTTCGCCACCCGAGACCGAGACTTCAGCCACTTGTGCCATGTAGGTGCCATAGCCTTCCATCAGTGCGACGCCGAACGAACGACCCTTCGGCAGCTTCTTGCCGTAGCCGGCCTTGTCGGCAGCCATGCGCAGCACGTTGGCGAAGCGCGGCTCGTTGGCCAGCAGATCCAGACGGTACTGGACCGGATCCTTGCCAGCGGCATGTGCCAGTTCGTCCATGAAGCACTCGTTGGCGAAGCAGTTCATCGTGTGCGACACAGCGCGCAGATAACCAACGCGGAAGCCGGTGTCATGGATGATGACATCGTGCTGGGTGTTGGCGATCTCGTACGGAGCAACAGCCGCTTCGACCATGAACGGATCCAGGGTGTTCTTCGGCAGGCCGAACGCACGCTGGGTGATCGACTGCGAGGTCAGCTGCAGCTTGTAACCGACAGGCTTGCCCGATGCATCCAGGCCAGCTTCCATGCGGTTCAGCGCCATCGGACGATAGAAGTCATGCTTCATGTCGTCTTCACGGGTCCACAGCACCTTGACCGGACGGCCAACGGCCTTCGAGACCTGCACGGCTTGTGCGATGAAGTCCAGTTCGATACGACGACCGAAGCCGCCACCCAGGAAGGTGGTCTGCACGGTGACGTTCTCCGGCTTGATGCCGAGGACAGCAGCGGCCGTACCCTGGGCGCCTTGCGGGAACTGGGTCGGTCCGATCAGTTCGCACTTGTCGCCATGCACATTGGCGATGAAGTTCATCGGCTCCAGCGGCTGGTGAGCAACCATCTGAGTGCGGTACTCGGCCTTCAGGACCTTCTTCGCGCCAGCGATCGCACCTGCTGCGTCACCCACGTCCGGACGGATCTTGATCGGCTTGATTTCCTTGTCGGCGTCAGCAATGGCTTTCCACATGCCAGCGGTCGACAGGCCAGCGCCAGCGCCACCGTCGAACTGGACCTTCAGGCCCTTCTTGCGTGCGTTGGCAGCGTGCCAGTAGGAGTCAGCCACGACAGCGACGCCGTCAGCGATCTGCACCACGTCGATCACGCCCGGCATGCTCTTGGCCTTGGCGGCGTCGAACGACACCGGCTTGCCACCGATGACCGGGGTCTGCTCGATCGATGCGTACACCATGCCGTCGATCTTGGTATCGATACCGAACTGGGCGGTACCGTTGGTCTTCGAAGGGATGTCCAGACGGGTGATCGACTTGCCGACGATCTTGAACTCGGACGGGTCCTTCAGCTTGACTTCTTTCGGCACCGGCACCGACGCTGCAGCAGCAGCCAGTTCACCGTAGGTTGCCGACTTGCCGCCACCGGACACGACGCCGTTTTCAGCCTTCAGGGTCGATGCATCGACGCCCCACTTGTTGGCCGCAGCCTGGACCAGCATGGTGCGCACTTGCGCGCCGCCGATACGCAGCTTTTCCCATGCGTCACGGATGGCAGTCGAGCCACCGGTGATCTGCGCGCCCAGCAGGCCGTTGATGTAGGCCGGGTTTGCCGGCGCCATCGCGACTTGCACTTTGGAGATGTCGACGTTCAGTTCCTCGGCGATCAGCATCGGCAGCGAGGTGTACACGCCCTGGCCCATCTCCGACATGTAGGAGATCAGGGTAACGGTGTTGTCGTCAGCGATGTGCACCCATGCGTTCGGGGTGTGCACGGAACCGGCAGCTTTCGCTTCCTCGCCACCCAGGCCCGGCAGATACATGCCGAGCACGGCAGCGCCGGTGCCCATCGCGGTCGACTTCAGAAATTCACGACGATTGGTTGTCATTTGTATTGTCTCCTCTACCTTAAGCTTTGCGCATTTCTGCAGCGGCGTCCTTGATTGCTGCGCGGATGCGGTTGTAAGTGCCGCAACGGCACAGGTTGCCGCTCATCGCTGCATCGATGTCTGCATCGCTCGGGTTTTTGTTCTTTGCCAGCAGAGCGGTAGCGCTCATCAGCTGGCCGGACTGGCAGTAGCCGCACTGCGGCACCTGGTGCTTGATCCAGGCCTTCTGCAGCGGGTGCGAGTTGTCAGCGGAGAGCGATTCAACGGTCGCAACGTTTTTGCCAGCGACTGCCGAGACCGGGGTCTGGCACGAGCGGATAGGCGAGCCGTTCAGGTGCACGGTGCAAGCACCGCACAGCGCTGCGCCGCAGCCGAACTTGGTGCCGGTCAGACCGACTTCATCACGAATCACCCACAGCAGGGGGGTGTCCGGCTCGGCCGAGACGTTCACCGTCGAGCCGTTCAGATTGAAACTGATTGCCATGGTTTTACTCTCCTCTTTCTTGGTTTCACTGCAAGTTGAGCCAATGATTACTCATTAGTTTTATTACCGAACCGGCACCGTGCGATGCCGTGTCGTGTGTGTTCCTGCATCAACTCTTGCGGCCGATGTCAGGACACTATTTTTACTCCCGCTTTGGTCGTGATAGCCCGAAAACCCTTGTGTTTTCAGGCCGAATTTGTGCCCGTGTGACTATATAACATCCTTATTTCGCAAAATCAAGAAAGCGAATATGGATAACGTTTGTGCATCACAAACACGGTGGACAAGTAACATTTAGCGAACTTTGAAAGTATCCCGAGATGTTTCCATCAGATGAAATCTTAGGAGCCTGCTTTCCGGATTTCAATGTCATATCCGCAAGCTTTTGCTTCATCCCGGGACAACTTTTTTACTGAGCGATCTTTTCCAGGCCGAGTCCGTTGCGCACGGCCGGTTGCTGCGGTGCCATATAGCTGACGTTCGCTGCGCGACCTGCCTTGTCCATCTCACCCGACTTCGCCAGCGCATCGATCGCTGCATTGACGGCCTTCAACAACTCGGCATGGTCTTCTGTCGTCACGAAACCGAGATTGAAACCGACCGGCAGCATCAGCCCTGACGTGCGCAAGGCCGTCTGCGGGTTCTCTGCGCGGTAGGTGTCGAACTTGTGAGCCTCGATGATGGTGACATCGAACTCGCCCTTGGACAGCGCATCGAGCGGCTCGGACTGCACATCGACGTGCGTGATGTTTTTCACCAGCAGGCCCTGCTTGTAGGCCATCGCGATCAGGTCACCAATGGCAGCCGGACGATTGCCGATCTTGTAGGGCTTGAGTTCATCGAGCGATTCGATTTTCTGCTCCGTCACGCGCGCACCGAGCACGGCGGTCACACCAGCGAAGTGATAGGCGTGGGTGGGGAACAGCTGACTGCCCTTGATCGCTTGCTTGCGGTTCTCGGCCGGGATGCCATCGACCGGCGGCAGCGTGGCGCTGTCGCCCGAGGCCGGACGATCGAGCGAAGACTGCAGCAGCGGATAACCGCCGACCAGCTGACAGACGCCGCTATTGACCAGCACACTGGCCTTGACCGACACCGGCCCGCGGCTGCGGCGCTCTTTTTCATACCATTTGATCTCGAGCGGCTTGCCGAGTTGTTTCGCGACGGCTTGCGCGACCAGCAGGTCGAAGCCCGCTTCCTTGCCATCTTTCTTCGACGAGAACGGCGCATTGTCCTTGTTCAGGCACACCGTCAGCGCATTGGCATCGGCGGCCGCATCAGCGGCGTTCGCGCAGGTCGCGACGCTGGCGATCGCCAGCGTCAGCGGCAGCGCGAGCAGTACGCGCTTGCGCAGGTTCATGGCGTTCATAGTTTGCCGCCTCGGGTACCGACGTAAGCCCACAGGATGCTGATCTCGTCTTCCGACAGGATGCCTTTCCACGGCGGCATCGCGCGCTTGCCGTTGGTGACGGAGTTGAAGAAGCGTGCACGGTCATCCAGCGGGAAGGTGCGCAGGTCAAATGCATTGTTGCCAGCGACCATCTCCGGGCCATGGCAGCGCAGGCACAGCTGCTTGTACATCAGCTTGCCCTTCTCGACGCGCTCCGGCGTGAACTCGGCCGGACGATCGCCAGCCGGTGCGGCAGCCGCATCGTTGGCATGCGCGGGCAGCGCGAATGCAGCAGCAGCCAGCAGGGAAACAAAGAGAGAGGACAGTGCGTTGGCGGTACGGATATTCATGTCAAAAACTCATTTCGGTAAAAAAAACAGGCATTGACGCCAGAGACGCCAATGCCTGCCTGTCATTGCCTGTTGCTGATTAGTTCGGCAGAGCGAACGTCCACAGCGACGAGCCGGTCGGCACGTTCTTCAGGCGCTCGTCGCCCGAGTACAGTGCGTAGGCGCCACCGGTGCCCGAGGCCACGGTCACGTACTGCTTGCCGTTGCGCTCCCAGGTGATCGGCATCGAGACGATGCCCGAACCGGTCTGGAACTGCCACAGCTTCTTGCCGGTCTGGTCATCGTAAGCGATGAACTC
>JACCDN010510088.1_pt1 | contig 17537 bp, 16 predicted proteins | sample 7441691 | NCBI WGS metagenome assembly JACCDN01 (sample SAMN15323439, study PRJNA562643) | freshwater metagenome | isolation source: river surface water | place: USA:Blue River Watershed | collected 2017-08-16
ATTGTCGGTTCTCACAAAGCTCTTGACTCTATCTAATAAAAAATAAGAGACAGTCTCTGTAGGAACCCATATCATTTCCCACCGACTCTCTTACCTTCCACAATTCTTCTTAACTTTTCAAACTTGCTTCAGAACCCATTGGCCCTGTATCACCGTAATCTAATCACTTAACTTACTTTTGTCAACGAATTTATTCATTCTTTTTTAAGAAATATTAACAAAAACAAAAGCACCAAATAAATGAAATAATATGTTTTTTAAGGGGCATTAAATATTAGAGAGTTGATTATATTTTGCATAACGTCGCCCTAAACGCAACTCACCATTGCCTGGATAGTCTAGCATTCCTAGAGCTTCGCTCTCGAGCACAAAGCCACAACGCTCAGCAACGCCAATACTTTTGATGTTTTCACTGTCACATAGTATCTGGAGTTTCTGGCCGTTTAGTTGATAAAAAGCAAAGTCAGTCATAGCGCTTACAGCTTCCGTGATATACCCCTTCCCCTGATGCTGAGCTGAGCACCAATACCCTAAATTCATCCGCCTAATTTTCCAGTTAATGTAACTAAGACCTACTCCGCCAATAACTTGCTCATTCAAACACACAGCAAAATGAAACGCTTTGCGCAGAATGAAATCTGCATAAAAAGTGCGCGCAGTTATTTCACTGTCTTCTTCGCAGCGAACAAAGTCTACCCAAGGCAGCCACTTTGACAATTCTTTTCTGTTGGAATCAACTTGCGCAAAGAGCTGCTTTCCATCACCTGGCTGCATGGGACGAATAGCAAGCCTTTGCGTTAAAATTGGTAAGGATAAATCAAGTAAAATAGGCAATATTGCGTACCTTATTTTAATTTTCCACTTGCTGGGCAGGCTTCTGAATTTTTAAAAACTGACAGTATTTCCAATATGTCCATGGCAAAGACAAAATATAGCCAAAAGTTGTTACACTTAGCGTTAACCAGGGTTCGCTGTAAAGGCACCCCAGCAAAATAACGACAACAAGCACTACAGGAATTGTATGGTGGTGCGTAAACGGCAGTTTTTTTAGCGACAACGTAGGTACACGACTAACCATCAACCAACCAACAACAACCATCACGATTGCAACGCCAAATCCGCTAAAATGGATAGATAAGGCTTGTTCAAAAATTAAAGGGCTCATGCACAACAGTGCCGACGCAGGAGCTGGCGCCCCCACTGAAAAGTGCTTTCCCCAAACAGGCATTTTTGATTCATCGTAAGCCATGACGTTAAACCTAGCTAAACGCAAAACCATGCACACGCAAAAGAATAAAATTACAGCCCAACCTGGATTGCCCAGACTATGCAACGAAAAGAAATACATAACAAAGGCAGGGGCGATTCCAAAATTAATGACATCTGCAAAGGAATCAAGTTCTGCACCAAAGTGGCTTGAGGTGCCGAGTAAACGCGCTAATCTTCCGTCAACCCCATCAAGGAAAGCAGCCAACAAAATTGCGAAAACAGCTCCCTCCCAGTTGCTAAGCAGGGCAAAACGAATCCCTGTAATACCAGAACACAAAGCTGTTACAGTAATAATGTGAGGTAAAAGCGCTGTAAAAGGCTCAACCTTTAAGCGGCGCTCGCCTAACTTCTTACCTAGTCGCCCCTTGAGCAGCCCCCTTCTCTTTTGAGCTGGCTCTTTTCTTTTTATGGCCATTAACGCCTTACTCCACGGCGTGCTGGCTCTGGATTATTTAAATCAAGCAGAACCGTTTCACCTGCGATCATGCGCTGACCTTCCACCACAAGAGGATCCATGCCTTCTGGTAGATATACATCCATACGGCTTCCAAAACGAATCAATCCAAAAACCTGTCCTGTTTCAACAGATTCCTGAGGGTTAATATCACAACGAATACGCCTTGCAATTAACCCTGCGATTTGAACAAATGCAATGCGTTCACCGGTGACTGCATCAATTACCACAGTATTTCGTTCATTTTTGTCACTAGCCTTGTCAAATGATGCATTCAAAAATTGACCTTCGTGATAAATAACCTTGCGAACAACCCCTGCAATAGGCACACGATTCACGTGCACATCAAATACATTCAAGAAAATACTAACGCGTGTACGTTCCTTTTTACCCAGTTCATATTCAGCAGGTGGAACAACCGAAACAATTTGGCACACGATTCCGTCTGCAGGACTAACAATAAGCCCTTCGCGCATTGGCACAGTTCTTGGGGGATTTCTGAAAAAATACATACACCATACGGTCAGTATGGCACCAATCCAACCTAAATTTGGATTGATCATCGCCATAACAAAAGCTACAGCAGCAAAAATGGCGATGAATTTCCATCCATCAATATGAATCATTTGTAAAATATTTGGCATTTTCTAACAGTATTTTTATTTTCCTGCCCACTACAGTGCCGTGGTTGCAAAAAATGTTCAAGAGGAGATATGCAAGAGATAAAACTATACGCGTCTCCTGCGTCGTTCTTGAATTTGTTCTATATCCAACCTTAAGCTAAGCGGACGCATTTTACGAATTTTTTCATATGCTTCTTTAAAACTTTCAGGATTTTGCCCGAGCAAGTATTGCTGGGTCAGATATTCTTGAATGTCTTTCGCAATTTTTGGCCCGTCTTTAAAAAAATCTCCATACCCGATATACATTTTAAACCCTGCAGCGTTATACCCAACCAAGAAAAGATTTTCACCACGCGACATGCCTAGGGGATGTTTTTTTATATAATCAGGATGCCCCTTTATATAAACAAAATCACCAGGCTTAATATTTTCAACGCCTTCAACCACTCCGGAATGATGAAACATCGCCATTAAAAAACCTTCTGCCACCCTTGTTTCTGAAACAACACAATTTTGCTCTTCTAGAATTTGTTGTTGCTTTTTGTTTATAAAAGATCGCTTAATAATGTTGTCTTTTATTTCCGGTATTAAGCTTTCTAGCAAGGCGTACCTTGCAATCCCTCCAGCTATCGTACAATCAATCACACACGGGGAACTTGCATTTCTTACTTCATCAAGAGCATTAGTAAGACTGCAATCAAAAACAGGTATTAAATGATCTTCCTTAGGATGCAATGATTGCCAAAGATTACCAGGGATTCTATATTCTGACCTGGGAAGACAACAATCTCGATTTCCCACATTTCTATTCATACTTTGATATATTGCAAGCAAAGCATTTACTGCGATTGGACGCAACTCGCGATCACCATCTGAAAGATTCTCTACTCTTTCACCTGGCTTCACGAGTGATAAACCTAAATTTTCCATTGTGTGTATTGGCCCCACAAAAACATTCTCGTCTATTGACCCAGCAGCTAAAGAACAATTCACAAGCACCACAGCAATTATTTTTTTCAAGATTTCCACCCTATTTTAGTTTTTAAATATCTATAAATTCTCAATTTTTACAGTATAAAAATAAAAATGGTCAGTAAAGGATGTTTTTCATCCGGACAGCCCATGAATTAGACAGAATGGGTCTCACCTCAAGAAAACCTGCAACAAACACCCCAACTTTTATTTATTTTAATAATATTAATTCTTATTTAATAAATATATATTACATTTGTAATTGAATATATAATAAATATAACGAAAATTATGAATATAAAATTTTTTTTAAAGTTATTCTTTTTAGTATGCACTCTTTCTTCATACTGCTTTGCAGCGCATGAGAAGATAGGAATTGTATTTTTACACGGCCTAGGCGGAAGCGCGGAAACCTGTAAAGAGTGGATTAATTTCGCCATCGGAAGAGGGATTCACCCGTCTCAATCTCAATGCGCTATATACATACCAGAAGCAGAAAATCATTCTTGGTTTGACGTTAATTCCTTATTACCTGATCTTATACATATTTCAGACCCATCGAATCAAACGCCTGAAAATATTGGTGCCCTATTGGGGAAAATAAAAAATATGGCCCCTCAATTTAAGCGATTAAAAAAGGAAATTCGTGACTTTTTAAAACGCGAAAAAATAAAAATTAAGAATTTACATTTTGTTGGGTATTCGCAAGGAGGAATTTTAGCACAAATGTTAGCGTATTCCTTGCCGACTTCATGCGGAAGCCTTTGCTTTGCAGGATGCCCATGGATTTGGATGCCTGGTGAAAAGATCCAAAAACCCCATGCGATTCTTACCGCCATCAACAACGATGATCCATATTTTGGCAACATTTACCCCTATTCCAGAGATATGTTTAAGAAAAAAGTAGGGGCTTCTTGGTTCAATACAGCTGTAAAAGAGGTTATCGGCAATGAAGGCGGGCACGAAATTTCTTTGGCAGCAAAAATTGAAGGCACCAAACATTTTAAAGAGATATTAAGACTGTCATCGTAATTTTTTGATATTAATTTGTTTAGCCTAACAGTAGAAATAAAAACTTACGCACTGCAATGAATCACCTTTAAAAGGCGCTAGAACTATATCTATAACAATCAGTGATATTTTAGAACCTTAACTAGCAATAATATTTTTTATTGCAATTCTAAAATTAAATGTTTTTTTACTTATATTTTTTATTATTGTTTTATTGTGTTTTAATTGGTTCAATCAAAATGATTTTGAATAAAAAAAGCAAGTTGGCAGCTCTTGCACTATCAGTTGCTATAATAAATTTTCCAGCGCTGTTTTCTGGCACTGGAGATCTTGAGCTTAATGTGGATGGAACTAATATAAGCCTCTTTAGTGGCCCTATAACAGCCAGTACCGTTAAGAAAACCGATGCCGGCAGCCTGATACTTAGCCACCCAAATAATGATATTGATACACTAGAAATAAACGGTGGTGAAGTTGTTATTAGCACGCCCAGCAACATAAATTCTACATCGACAGTCGTAAAATTTAATGCAGTAGGAACAGACCCTGTAACTTCAGAAGTAAATACCGCAAAACTGCGCATTACTGAGGATATGAACACCGGCCTGCTAAACTTTTCAACCGATGGGGAAATAGAGGTAGATTCTTCAAAAACAGCAACTTGGAATGTAGTGCCAACGGGAACTGGTCATTGCAAAAAGACTGGCAATGGGACTCTGGAAATAGACTCTGATTTAGGACCGCAAGACGTCTCTTCAAGTTTCAATACAACAAGTGGCTTTTTTGAATCAGGCACCAACCAATTAGCATGGCCATCTGCATTTTTATACTGGATTCCTTTGTCAACTCCGGGCGTCAACGGCAACCCTAACTGGAGAACAAGCCACACATCCAATCAAAATATTTCTTATGGAGGAGTACTTTTGAATTTTGCTTACAATGGGACCTTAGGTTTCAATGTTTACTGGAGGCAAGCAACAACAATCCTTGCCGCACACCCAATTATCACTATACCAACAAGTATTGCAGGAATTGATATAGACGAAGGGACACTATACGTACACGGTGGCACGGCCCCTGATGCACCAATTAGCATTTCAAGCATTGCAAAACTTAAGATTGCAGGAAATGCTGACACCGAAGTTGGCGGTGACATTACAATACAAACCGGGGGAAATATTGAAGTTGAAGAAAATGTAAAAGTGGGTGATGCGTTAAGCACAACCACTACTTATAATTATAGTACTGATGGATATTACAGAAGCGGATCAAATGTATTAGCTTGGCCAAGTCAATTTCAGCAATACATCACCCCAAATCCAGGCGATTGGTGGGGACCTGCATATAGAACGTCTGATACAACAGACCAAGGGGTATCTTATGGTGGAGTTGCTCTGATATTTGAAGCTCCGTCTCTTTGGCATCCAGGCTTTTCTATATACTGGAGAAACACTTCGGTGTTTCAAAATAACCATCCAACCATCACCTCATCAACAGGTATGGATGTGGCTTTACCGGGAAGTGTATCCATGGAATCAGGCGCAAAAATAGATTTAAAAGCTAATTCAACTTGGGCGCATGATATTACTGTTACGCCAGTAATTTAAATATATAAACTTCAGCCTAACAAAAGAAAATGCTTTTGTTAGGCACTTTACTTATTAATGCACAGCTGATGTATCAACTGTTTTTTTAGGTTTTGGCGCTAACCAAATAGCCATTGCAGCAAAAGCAAACGTACATGAGACAACTACAAATATATGATTTGTGGCAAGCATCACCGCTTGTGTTTGCAATAATTGATCGAGCCCGTACAAAGCCATCGTTTGTCCTGCTTGAGTGATATCACCCAACAACGAAGCAATCTGTTCTGGCGCTGCGATTTTATCAACGAGATCACTGCGTAAAATGTTTGTTTGGTTTTCCCATGCAGTGGTTACAACTGACGTTGCCATAGCACCAGAAAGTGTCCTTAAAAAATTCATTAACCCTGCAGCTGATGCCACTTCTGCGGAATCAACACTTGCAAGCGCCAAAGCTGTTAAAGGCACGAAGAAAAAAGGCATTCCGATCCCTTGAATAAGCATAGGGATAGATACCTGCAAGTGCGTCATATCCGTTCCACCAAAAGAACGATAAAAAGTCAGCAACCCAAGCCACCCCACCCCGCAAAACACCAATATTCGAGGATCATATTTTGTTGAAAATTTCGCTGCAATCGGCGCACTACACACTGCTAAAATTCCTAAAGCAGCGGTTGTAAAGCCAGACCAAGTTGCTGTGTAACTCATATAGTTTTGCAACCACAATGGCGTTAATACAATAGAACAGTTAAATGCCCCAAAAGCCAAACTAATTGTTAAAATACTTGCTGCATATCCTCGGTGTCGAAATACTCGCATATCAACAATTGGGTGCTCATGGGTTAATTCCCAAATCATAAAGCAGAAAAATCCAATAATAGAAACAATCAATAGTGTCCAAATTAATTCTGATTCAAACCAATCATAGTTTTTGCCTTCATCTAGCATAATTTGCAGAGCAGAAACCCAAATAATAAGTAGAGCAAGACCAATGAAATCAACCTTATTCTTAATAATAGGGCTTTCAAATCGACGTAATAACTTTAACAGTACAGTGCTACAAACAAGAGCTAAGGGAATATTTATGAGAAAAATGAACCCCCACCCCCAAGTATCGCAGATGTAGCCACCTACAACAGGCCCCAAGACAGGAGCCGTAAGAGTTGTCATAGCCCACAAACCAAGCGCCATACCTCGTTTTTCTTTAGAAAAAATCTGCAACAACAGAGTTTGAGAAAGGGGCATTAAAGGCCCACCCATTAACCCTTGCAAAACTCTGCCTGCCACCAACATATTAAGGCTGTGCGCGAAACCACAAAGTGCTGAAAAAACACCAAACATAAACATGCAAGTAGTAAAGACTCGCACCGTTCCAAAACGGCTGGAAAGCCAGCCTGTTAAAGGTACACAGATAGCCTCGGCTACTGCATAAGAAGTAATTACATAGGTTCCTTCTGATAAGGAAACGGCAAGACCCCCAGCGATATTGGAGACGGAAACGTTTGCAATTGTCATATCAAGCACGACGATAAAATTAGAGAAAGCCAGTAATATCGCAGCTATGGCTAGTTTTATGCCTGAAAGAGGCGCTACAGGATTGGTTTCATTGGTATTCATGATTGTGGATCCTCACGCCCTCTACGAGGGCTCAGGATGACGACAAAAGGCACAATAATCATTTTGTGATTTTCTCGTACAGATCAATCCACTGAGGATTCTGCTCTTGAATAAGCGCTATTTTCTTTTTCCGCACAAATGACTTGATTTGCTTTTCTCTCATTATTGCTGATTCCATCACTTCATGAATTTCAAAAAAGACAAGTAAATTACAATCATATCGCTTCGTAAATCCCTTAACTAAACCACATCTGTGTTCGTACGCACGTTTTACAAGGTTAGATGTAACTCCTGTATAAATGGTACCATTCTTCCTACTCGCCATAATGTAAACTGCTGGTTGCTTCATCAAACTCCTCTAAACCACGTCATCCTGAGCCCTCGTAGAGGACGTGAGGATCCATTCTACAAAAATTCCTTTTTCTCATTCCTTATAATCAGAAACATTAATATCAACCTGCATCGACAACCCTACCTGCAATGGATGCGCCCTTAATTCTTGAGGGTTCAATTCAATTCTAACCGGAAGACGCTGCACAACCTTTATCCAATTACCAGTTGCATTTTGTGCTGGAATTACAGCAAAAGCAGCCCCTGTGCCACCAGCAATGCCAGCAACTTTTCCATGAAACACCACTGAAGACCCCCAAAAATCAGACGTAATCTCCACTGGTTGACCAATTTTTACTTTTCTGAGCTGCACCTCTTTAAAATTCGCATTCACATGGAGTGACTGTATTGGCACTACCGACATTAAAATGAAACCAGGTTGCACACGTTGCCCCAACTGCACTTGTCGTTTTGCAACGACCCCATCAACAGGTGAGCGAATAATTGTGCGTTCAAAATCAACTTGAGACTGGCCGAAGCTAGCTTGCGCAGCATCAAAAATTGCTTGCGCAGCCTTAAAGGTATTTTTCGAGGTTGTAACCTCTTCTGCAGAAACGGATCCTGATTTTGCCAAAGCAGCCCTTCGCTCACAGTCTATTTTTGCCCGCTCTAAATCGGTTTCTGCTTTATCTAGTTCAGCTTTTGCTCGTGCAAGAGCAAGTTTTGCATCGGTTTCATCAATGACTACAAGTATATCACCGGCTTTGACAATATCCGTATCTTTGCAATGCACATGCTTGATAATACCACTTACAGACGCTGCCACTTGTGCAATTTCAGCACCAACATAGGCGTTATCGGTAGTGACGTGCCTCGAGCCAATAAAAACGTAGTACACAAAGAAAATACACCCAATGGATGCAACACTTGTACCCAGCAATAAAAATGCCTTCTTACGTTTATCTTCAAGACTTGCATTTAAGAAGTTATGCAACCTTTTTTTGATTTCATTCATTGTATCTTTTCTCCAACTATTGGCTTAAACCCACCCCCAAGTGCCTTAATAAGGGCCACATCCAGAATAAATGCCCTTGCTTTTATTTGCGCCATTGCTCGCCGCGTCATGATTAAATTATCTTCGGCGCGCAACACATCCAAATATGTTGAAAGCCCACCATCGTAACGGCCTTTGGAAATTTCATAGGCTTTTTCTGCCGCTTCTAGAGATATTTTTGTTTTTGCAGTACGCGTATCCAGAGATTTATGGCTGGCAATAGCATCGGCCACCTCACGCAGGGCCTGAAGAATTGCTGATTCGTATGTTGTAAGATTAGCATCATACTCTGCACGAGATGATAAATACTGACTCTCAACACGATTTTTATCAAAAATTGGCAGGTGGATTGCTGGACCAAAAGAACCAATTGTGGAGCTACTGCTTAAAAAATTTCCCAAACCAAGGGACTGATGACCAATATATCCGGTTAAATTAATATTGGGATAATACCCAGCTTCTGCAACGTTAATTTGGCTTGCTGAAGCCTTCAACATTAGTTCTGCTGCTATTATATCAGGCCTTCTGCTAATTAGATCAGCAGGGATTACCTTAGGCACTCCTTGAGAAACAAGATTTGATAATTTTGGTCGCACAATTTTTTCAGCACGATCAGGTAAAGATCCAATCAAAGATGCCAAAGCGTTTTTTGCTAAAATTACAGTTTCTTCCATTGATGCTAAATCTGCCTGCGCTGAGGCAAGATTTGATCTTGCTTGCTCTACCGTACTTTCATTTTCTAAGCCATTTTTATAGCGTTTTTCAAACAAATCAAAAGTTTGCGCCCGCACACAAACCGATTCAACAGCAACATCAAGTTCTGCGTAATATTGTGCGAGATTTGCGTAGGCTTGAGCAATAGCTGTGCTTAGGATTATTTTTGCTTGCTCTGCCATTAACTTAGAAGCTCTGACACTAGAAATGGCGGCATCTAGCGCATCAGAATTTTTACCCCAAAAATCTAGCTCATATGAAAAATTTGCATTCAAATTACCCAAATCTCGAAATCCTTTTGGAACAAAAGCGGAAGGAACTCCCATATTATAGCTTTGGCGGAATTTTGTTAAAGATCCATCAATAGCAACACTAGGAAGCAAAGAAGCCCCAGCAGCAATCGCGAGCGCACTTGCTTTTTGCACTCGACTCATTGCCTCGGCAATGCTCGGGGAATTAGCCAAACCTTCTTCGATTAATGCGCTTAACTGAACGTCTTTATAATCCTCCCACCAATTCTGCTTAGGGTATATAAAAGTATTTTGACCCTGCCCTTTATAAGCAATAAGCTCTTTTCTAGGCTCTGCTTTTTGACCAAGCTTAGGGGGAATCATGCAACCCGATAAAAATAGGATTAAAGGCCATGACAAAATAGTGTTGATTTTACTACTTCCGCTCATAAGTTTATCTTAGCTGCTCATTCCTAGCACACACATTAACCTAGTATGATAAACCTTTACAAAAGATTAATTAAAATTTTTCTGAGTTAATGAGGTAAGCATTAGCATAAAAAAAATTTATCAAAATTTGCTTTATGATGCTTTTAAAAAAATAATTATTGGCATATAATTAAGATTTTCAACAAGCAAAACCCCGGCCTGCCTTGACTTTCCTTGATTTTTATAATAAGTTCCTAATTACTTTCATAATTTTAGGATAAAGCTTATGAAAAGCAGAAATGTAAAAATATGCGACTCAACTATATACCCAGGTGAAATAGCAACTCTTGCATTACCTTTCCCTGATCAGTATTCATGCGCCCCACTATACATGCCTATAAAGGTTATCCACGGAGAGAAAAAGGGCCCCTGCCTAGTTATTTTTTCAGTTTTAAGAGGCAATGAACTTAATGGCTTAGAAATAGCCAATAGAACTATTAAATCTTTAATGGCATCTGAAGTATCAGGTGTGATTATTGCGATTCCGGTTTTAAATGTATATGGATTAACCCATTATCCTTCAGTTTTGCCATCAGGTACTGATTTGGTTAATTGCTTTCCTGGCAAAGAGAATGGATCATATGGTGAAAGACTAGCCTACCTTATCACCCATGAGATTCTTAAAAAAGCTGATTATTGCATAGAGCTACAAACAGGCGGACCTAATCACAATATATTGCCTCAGGTTTATTGTGACTTCGATGATAAACACGCTAAAGAGCTAGCAAAAATGTTTAGGACTCCAATTGTAACTAATATTCCTCAGAAGCGAAATAGCTTGAGGAAAACCGCAGAAGAGCTTCAAGTTCCGTTGCTAGTATATCAAGCAGGTGAAGCGATGCGCTTTGATGAAAATGCCATTACTTTGGGTGTACACGGTATTAACAATATCATGTGTGCAGTTGATATGCTGGCAAAAGAACCAAGTCAAGAAATAACCCCCACTTTTTCTAAAGAAGAAGACTGGATTGTTGCTCACAAAAGTGGAATTTTACATACGAGTGTTTCATTGGGTCAAACCATAGAAAAAGATGAAGTCATAGGAATAATAAGTGATCCTTTTGGAGCAGACATTCATGAACCTGTAAGATCCCCCCAAAAGGGCATTGTTGTAGGCGTTAACACTTCCCCCCTTATCCATGAAGGATTAGCAATATTTAAGCTTGCTTTCTTCTTAGATTATGAGAAAGCAGGAAATATAATTGAGGAGTGGGAAAAAGAAAACACCGGCCAGAACAATGAACGGTAACACATTTAGCGCTAGAGGTTTTTTGGTCTGGACCATATGCGCGCTATTTTTTTTGTATGAGTTCTTTTTACGAACTGTGGTTGGCACATATCAATATCAGATCATGGAAGATTTAAATCTTTCTTCATTCCATTTTTCTTTATTAGGTACAACCATTTTTTTGTTAACTTACGGTGCAATGCAAATACCTGCGGGTTTATGCGCCGACAATATTGGCTTAAAAAAAACCCTACTGATAGGCACTCTAATATGTACGCTTTCTTCATTTGGTTTTGCTTCTTCTTATAGTTACCCAGTCGCTGCATTTTATAGATTACTAATGGGATTTGGCGCATCGTGCGGATTTATTTGCTTATTGATTTCTGTACATGACTGGATGCCATCCAATTATAGGGGAATATTTATTGGCTTATCCCAACTTATTGGAACATTAGGACCAATGGTAGCAGCTGGACCCTTAGCTAAGCTTTCAGAATCTTCTGGAATAAACTGGCGTTTTGTTTTCTTTTGTTTAGGGTTTATAGGGATTTTACTAGCGATATTAACTTTTTTCTTTGTTAAAAATAATCAACAGAAAATAGAAAAATATACAATATTATACAAATCAGAGAAAATATTAACCTCTATTTCGAAGCTATTTTCTAGAATTCAGCCTTGGTATATAGCACTATTTTCAGCCTTTTCATATTTTACAATAGAATATTTATCAGCAAATGAAGGCAGAGCATTTTTAGCATTAAAAGGAATAAATATAGGTACAGCTTCTTACATGATAACTATTTCTTGGATTGGTTATGCTTTGGGATGCCCCCTACTAGGTTTTCTTTCAGATATTTTTAAACGCAGAAAAATAGTAATGATTATCAGCTCAGTGCTTGGATTAATAGCTATACTGATTATTCTTTACCAATCTAATAAGCAGCTATTGCAAATTGGATTTTTTATTTTAGGGCTTGGCGCAGCCGGACAAAGTGTTGGGTTTGCAATTGTGGGGGAGCAATTTAAAAAACAGTCTATTGCAGTTGGCTTAGGGCTTAACAATATGATGATTACCGCATTTTCTGCAATAGATGCACCGATACTAGGCTTTTCTCTTGATTTTTTAAGACAAGGCACTTTTAGTTCGTTAAATGAGTATTTGATTGTTTTTAGTGAACTTATAGTGTTGGCTTTTATTGCGTTGATTCTTTCTGTTTTTTTCATCAAAGAAACATTTTGCAAATCTGCCGTAGACTTTACTTATTTGAAAGTAAAGAAGCTAGCACTACATTAAATATCAGAATAACGATCTGGCAATATTGGATGCTTGTGCAGTTATGAATAAAAAACAACAGGTTTTAAGGATAAAATTTTGCCTATCCACAGAGATTCAAAATTTACACATTAAGATTTTTTTCAGATTTCTTAAGTGATGGCATAATGATGGGCTGAAATTGGTAACTGGCATTAAGAAAAACATATAGGTTTATTCACATCTTTTCCCCTACTTGCTTATGTTTTGAAATCTAACGAACTTGCATCAAACCTCATAACATATCCCCAAACTGATATTATTAATCTTGTCATTTTTCACATGGCATATTTTTGATGCTAATTATTGAAATATAATGAAGAAATGTATACATTATAGAACAAAGATTAAGCAGTGAGTTTCAGTTTTATGTGTAATTATTTTGTAAGGTTTTTTCACGCTTTTTTGATGTTGATTTCTTGGAATCATTTTGCTTTTTGCACGAGCGCAGACTATGAATTTTCTGAACAATATAAAACTCTTTATCAAGAGTATGCAAAAGATACAAAAAAATTTGTTACAGATATAAATGCTGAGAAAGAAATGTTTTATAAAACATATGAAAATAACCAGCTAAAAGGGAACACTGAGATGGTAATACATTATGCAGTTGATAACACAGATCATATGAGTAATGTTATACATAAAATGCGTTACGAAACACTTGTTTACGCTTTTGCTTTTGCAAAAGAGCACCATATAGAAAGGTCCTTTTTTCTAAATGCTTTTCCTAGAGAAGCTCATTGCATTCCTTCACAAGTAACGCCTGTACAATCCTGGTTGATGGCTGAAAAGGAAGCACTTAAAGTTTCATCTTCAGGGGTTGCTGAACAAAAGCTGAGCATAAATATTCGAGATTTATTTCAAACCAATGCTTTTCTTGGTGCGCGCATTCATAATATCATCTTGTATTGGTTTGCTCCTAGATGCATTAATTTCTTTCAAAGTAAGTACCCTGGTATAAAACCGATGTCGCTACGTGACTATGAAGAATGTCCTCAAAATTTAGCCACATACTTTTCCGAATTTGAAGAAGATCAAGAAGAAATAGACACTCAGGCGTCAATTTTTTCTGCAGAAATTTACGACCTTTTAGGGAAAGAAGCTAGAAGTAGGTTTATTGAATTATGGAATGCTCCAGACGTAAAAACGCAACCTCTTCATCGATACCATCTATCTAGAGAAAATGCCACTTTATATACGGAAGATTCTTATATTTGTGTGAAATTTTCAGATGGAATAAGCACGGAAAACATCGCTGAAGCAGACGTAAGTCTTGTCTACATATTGAATTTTGTTCTTAAAGATGGCGTAAACATTTATATTGATACGAGAGAATATCTAAAAAATCAGTTTAAGAAGTCTTTTGTGAAAGAGCCACCTAAGAATGCTACTTAGATCTCTTAGTCTAGCAGCGAGACTTCGAGAAGAATTGCTACGCAAAGCTAATGCTTGACCTAGGGAATGCGTGCATGTCATCACGAGGCCTGCGGCCGTGGCGATCTCACTGGATACTTAGGACAATCAAATAACTTGCTCCTAATACCCCACCCGCAGTCCTAAGTCTTGAGCGCCTTCCGCTTCTGCTGCTACACCCGTCAGCAAATCAAGCAATTTCGCTGCATTAAAACACTGAAGATTATCACTTAAACTAGAAGATCCGTTAACCATGGCTATTGGCACTTCGGAATTCCAAGCAAGGCGTATCGGTAAGCTTAGGGAGCTGACTAAATCAAGTTTGCTTAAGATGAGGTGACGCACACTGTATTGCCGGATAAATTGTGCATATTGATTAGTGAGCCTTACACAGCCATCGCAAGGAATTACTAAAACGGGGTCAAATACGAATTTTTCCACATATGGCAGAATCCAGTCGATGTCTTTCGGCGAGCTTAGATTTATTCCTTGGGTATCGATAAGTTTTATTACATCTGTTTGAGTGCGGATACTATCTTGAAGTGCTTTCCAGCCTTCTTTACCAAAGTAGTATGGAACATCTAGCTTAGCAGCGTAAGCCTGTAGTAATCCTTGGCCTGAGGCTTTAAGGGTATCCATGTTGTAGATTTCAACCGGGCGTCCAGCTGCCTTTAAAAGAGCTGCAACTTTGGCCAAGATTTGGGTTTTTCCTACACCATATGAGCCCAAAAAAACGACAGGTTTTAGGGATAAAATTTTGCGTATCCACTGAGATTCAAAATTTACACATTCTGACAAAGATTCTGAAAGATTAATCCCTGTAAGTGTTAGATATGGAGACAAACGCTTCAGCCAGAAATCTTGAAAATCTTGCCCTAAGAAGTGTTGACTACAAATTTCTTCAACTATTTTTATTGCTGATAAGGGATTATCAATAAGATTTTTCTCAGATTTTTTAAGTGATGGCACAATAATGGGCTGATCCCCCTCAAAAAGTGCCACGGTTACACGAACTTGCTCATTGATTTCTTCTGTGCGCTCAATGGCAACTTCGTCACCGTAGCGTTTTTTGACTTCTATCAAAGCCTCATTTAATGTAGGAGCCGTAATTGTAATTTTTTGCATGCGTAAACCGAAATTTTACTGATTGTGAATTATCATAGTACTAGTTTAAGTGTAAGAGTTATTGAATGAGTTTTACAATACGTTTGCTAATTTGGTTTAAAAGCCGACTTATAGGGCTAGATAGCTATGGAAATCGCTATTATGAAGAAAAATCTAGAAAAATTTCTGATGGAAGCAAAGCCCGAAGATGGGTTATTTACAAAGGAGATTATGAAGCAAGTAAGGTTCCACCAGAGTGGCATGCTTGGCTACATTATCGGGCTGATCAGCCCTTACAAGGAAACGTTTATGCTTGGCAAAAACCTCACCAACCTAATTTCACAGGCACATCGCAAGTCTGCCGGCCTGCACAAAAAAAAGATATAAAGGTTATCAAGCTGCCCACAAAAATTAACCAGACATATGAGCCTTGGAATCCTAATGGATGAAAAATATTATAAGGTAGTGGCACAAGAGCACCACAATGGCCTTCGCTTAGATAAATTCTTAACCCTTACAACACCTTTTAGCAGAACGCGCATTCAAGATTTGTTAAAGGAAGGTGCGATCGAGGTGAATCCTGAAAAACCTTTTGATGCGCATACGAAAGTTAAAAAGGGTGAGAGCTACGCAATAACAGAGCCAGCAGCAATGGATGACGAGCTTGTGCCTCAGGATATTGCGTTAAATATTTTATTTGAAGATGAGTACCTTTTGGTTATTAATAAGCCGGCTAATTTTGTTGTGCACCCTGCCCCTGGCCATTATGATGGCACCCTTGTTAATGCCCTATTATATCATTGTGGAGATAGCTTATCAGGCATTGGTGGCGTTAAACGTCCAGGAATTGTTCACCGCTTAGATAAAGACACTAGTGGTATTCTTGTAGTTGCAAAAACTGATGAAGCTCATCAAGGATTATCAAAGCAATTTCACGATCGGGAGGCTTATTTAGAGAAAATTTACTGGGCTATTACTTGGGGTGGGGTGTATCCAGCCTCGGGAATTATTGATGCCCCCATAGGCAGACACCCCAGAGACCGACAAAAAATGGCTGTTACAAAAAATGGCAAGTGCTCCAAAACAAGCTACAAGATTTTAAGAACTTTTACATCAGCAAAAGATTCTCAACAGAAAATTAGCCTTGTTGAATGCAATCTTCACACAGGCAGAACTCACCAAATTCGGGTGCACTTGCACCATATTGGCATTCCCATTATTGGCGATGAGATTTACGGAAAAAAGCCTAAGCTGGGGTTTTGGGAGGAAGATGTATATTTATTCTCTCGGCAGGCTTTGCACGCGTATTCGTTGTCATTTGCACACCCCATCTCGCACCAACAGCTATCTTTTCAAGCTCCTTTGGCAAGTGATATGAAACAATTGCTAGAGGCACTGGAGCAGTACAGCATTCACACCTGACACGTAGCCCTAAATTCCAGAATGAAGCCTTAGGGAAAAAATTGAAATAAAATGAATGCCAGTACTAGGCGAATTGTTCTTGCAAACAATTCACTGTCAAAATTAACGTTTTGTTTATATTAAACCTTTATCATAGAACTAATAAAAATATATTTTTATTTATTTTATGAAAATTTTAAGTATTGTTCTTGCGATTTTTGCCTACACGAATTCTGCTTCTGCCAGCAGTTGGCTTAGCTATAGCGGCGCTTCAGCAAAAACTGCTTCTGGAACTAATACTTCAAAAAAAAGAACATATTCAAAATCTACTACTTCAAAAACTAAAAAACCCTCTAGTGTAAGCTCTGCAAAGTCTAGTGGCAGTTGGTTTGGGTCGGGTAAATCCTCCACCACAAAAACTGCAAAAGCAAAATCTGGCAACAGTTGGCTTAGCTATGGCAGCTCCTCAGCAAAAACTACTTCTGGAACTAGCACTTCAAAGAAAAGGGGATATTCAAAATCTACTACTTCAAAAACCAAAAAACCCTCTAGTGTAAGCTCTACAAAGTCTAGTAGCAGTTGGTTTGGATCGGGCAAATCTTCCAACACAAAAACTGCTTCTGGAACTAATACTTCAAAAAAAAGAACATATTCAAAATCTACTACTTCAAAAACTAAAAAACCCTCTAGTGTAAGCTCTGCAAAGTCTAGTGGCAGTTGGTTTGGATCG
>JACCDN010583821.1_pt1 | contig 17512 bp, 10 predicted proteins | sample 7441691 | NCBI WGS metagenome assembly JACCDN01 (sample SAMN15323439, study PRJNA562643) | freshwater metagenome | isolation source: river surface water | place: USA:Blue River Watershed | collected 2017-08-16
TGTAGGTTGGGGGGATTTTAATAAGCAATCGCACCGGGATACGGTGGCTTATGGAAAACGATTTACCAACCGGAAGGAATACTTTGAAAGTATTTATATGGGTATAGTAAAGAGTTTTTGGCTCAAACCCCAAGATAAATTAGACCAACCACATCACTAGAAGCCCTCAAGAATCAAATGTTGATCGCAGCGGTACAATTGAATCTATCCTAAGCTTTATAATTCCACTCTAAACCCTCTTGGAAAAGAATCGTATTTTTGGGGCCAGTCCAAAATGCAGTAAATCTGAACGAATGAATAAAACGAATTATAAGCAAGATGCACTTGATTATCATGCACAGGGGCGTCCAGGGAAGATTCAAGTTGTATCGACTAAGCCTACCGATTCTCAGCGCGATTTGGCTTTGGCCTATTCTCCAGGAGTAGCTGAACCTTGTTTACGAATTGCTGAAAATAAAGAAGATGTTTATAAATATACAGCCAAGGGCAACTTAGTAGCCGTGATTAGTAACGGTACAGCTGTACTAGGCTTAGGTGATATCGGGCCAGAAGCAGGGAAGCCTGTGATGGAAGGTAAGGGGATTCTATTCAAGTTATTTGCTGATATCGATGTGTTTGATTTGGAGATTGATGCTAAAAATGTGGATGAGTTTGTGGCTATTGTCAAATCTTTGGAGCCTACTTTTGGTGGGATCAATTTGGAGGATATCAAAGCCCCCGAATGCTTCGAAATAGAGCGGCGTTTGAAGGAAGAAATGACTATTCCAGTGATGCATGATGATCAGCATGGAACAGCCATCATATCAGCTGCAGCTTTGATTAATGCTTGCGAACTTCAAAAAAAGAAATTAGACAAAGTCAAGATTGTGGTGAATGGGGCGGGCGCTGCCGCTATTTCGTGTGCGCGTTTGTATCTGAGCATGGGGGCTAAACGTGAAAATGTGGTTATGCTCGATCGTAGTGGTGTTATTCGTAAAGATCGAGCTCAATTGGAAGGCACTAAGGCAGAATTCGCAACTTCTCGTAATCTGAATACTTTGGTAGAGGCGATGAAAGACGCCGATGTATTTATTGGGCTATCATCACCCGATGTACTAACAGCTGCCATGTTGAAAACGATGGCTAAAAACCCTATCGTTTTTGCAATGGCTAATCCTGATCCCGAAATCGCTTATGAACTTGCTATCCAAACACGTAAGGATATCATCATGGCAACTGGTCGGTCCGATTACCCTAATCAGGTGAATAATGTACTCGGTTTCCCCTATATTTTTCGGGGTGCGCTAGATGTAAGGGCTACGTCCATCAATGAGGAAATGAAGATTGCGGCCGTTAAAGCGATCGCAGAATTAGCCAAGAAAACTGTTCCAGAGGCGGTTAATATGGCCTATAATACCAAAAATTTAAAATTTGGTAAAGATTATATCATTCCTAAGCCTATAGATTTTCGTTTAATTACGGGCGTGTCGCCTGCAGTAGCTAGGGCAGCTATTGATTCTGGTGTTGCTCGAAAAAAAATTACAGATTGGGATGCCTATAAAGAAGAGCTGAAACAAAGATTGGGCAAAGATGATGCACTATTACGCAGCATTACCAATAAAGCCAAACTAAACCCGAAGCGTGTTGTTTTTGCAGAAGCGGATAATTATAAAATTTTGAAGGTTGCCCAAATTGTAAGAGATGAGCATATTGCTATTCCCATATTACTGGGAAATAAAGCAGTTATCCAACGAATTATTGATGAAAACGAGCTTCAATTGGATGGTGTTGAGGTGATTGATCCACTAGAAGAGGATGTAAAACTGAATAAGTATGCGGAGTATCTTTTTCAAAAGCGTCAGCGGAGGGGTGTTACTTTACTTGAGGCCAGGAAAATCATGCGTGATCGTAATTACTATGGTGCTTCCATGGTGCAGTTTGGAGAGGCAGACGCACTTATTTCGGGTATGACGCGTAATTATGCAACCACAATCAAACCAGCTCTACAGATCATAGGAACGGAGGAAGATGTAACTAGAGTTGCTGGGATGTATATGATGATTACCAAAAAAGGTCCTGTTTTCTTTGGAGATACGACGGTTAATGTCGATCCAAGTGTGGATGAATTAGTCGATATTATTGTTTTACTTGAGCGATCGGTGAAGAAGTTTAATATTAAGCCTCGTGTAGCTGTATTATCGTATTCGAACTTTGGTTCAAATGATGGAGTTATACCTGAGAAAACACGCGGGGCGGTAAAAATACTTCATGAAAAATATCCAGATATTGTTGTTGATGGAGAAATGCAAGCCAATTTTGCGATGAATCCAGGCTTGTTAAAAGACAATTATCCATTTAGTCGATTGAGTGGTTCTCCAGCCAATGTATTGGTATTTCCAACACTTGAATCGGGTAATGTCGCTTATAAATTATTACAAGAATTAGGTGGTGCAGAAGCAGTTGGACCAATTTTGCTCGGATTAAAAAAACCGGTTCATGTGTTGCAATTAGGAAGCTCTGTGCGCGAAATTGTGAATATGGTTACTATTGCTGTTGTTGACGCCCAGGTAAAAGAAGAGGAACTAGCCAAAAAAAACCCTCAAAAGAGTATACTTAGTCGAATACGTAAATCTTAAAAATTTTTCAATTGTACGCTTATATCAGTGGCCAACTAATTTTTAAATGCCCCACCTATGTTATCCTCGATGTTGGAGGGTTGGGTTATCATATACATATTTCTTTAAATACCTATGCAGATATAGCAGACCGGACATCCTGTAAATTGTTTACTTGGCTACATATCAAAGAGGATGCACATACCCTGTATGGCTTTTTTGATGAGGGAGAGCGCAAATTATTTTTGCATTTGATATCTGTCTCTGGTATAGGTCCTAATACAGGTAGAATGATTTTATCGGCTATCACACCTGCGGAAATTCAAGATGCTATTATTAGGGGAGATGTGCCTCTCATTCAGCGGATCAAAGGTATTGGTCCTAAATCTGCACAGCGTCTAATTTTAGAACTACAAGATAAGCTCAAGAAAGAGGGATCTGGATCATTGATTACAGTATCTCACCATCATACTGTTAAAGACGAAGCGCTTTCAGCTTTGGTCATGTTAGGTTTTGCAAAACAGGCAGCAGAGAAAGCATTAGATCAAGTGATTAGAAGTGAAAAAGAAACTTTAACAGTGGAGCAATCGATCAAGATGGCATTAAATGTGCTGTGATTATCTCGATTACATTCATAATATGAGATTATAGGTCAGTAATCTTATTTTTAACCTGTAGTAAAAAACGAATCTTCCGTTATAACTATAATGAAATAAAAGCGATATTGTCGCTCTTAATTTATGTGGTCATGGCATTCTTTGTTTGATACTTTTAGATAAGGTCTATTTTATTACAAAACTTTATTATATACCCTTGAAAAACTTTTGTTTCCTAGTAAGCAGTGTTTTTTTCTTTTTGTTTGTGTGGATTGATTCCGTTTCCGCACAAAGAGTGGCCAGTGGATTAGATACATCGAAGTTGGTGTATCCCCTGCGCGATTCTAAAGCAATTAATCTCAAAGGACAGGCTGGCGTTGATCTTCCTGCTCCGTCCAATGTTCAGCGGAAAGTAGAATTTGATCCTATCACTAAAATGTATATCATTAGTGAAAAGGTTGGGGATCGACTATATCGGCCAACCGAGTACCTCACTATTGAGGAGTATCAGCGCTATGAAAATAAGCTCATCAAAAATAAAAATTGGAAAGAGCTATCAAACTTGCCGTTGGCTCAGGCTAGAGAACCCGGGTTTATACCACCTATCGTGATTGATAATAAGGTTTTTGAGCGTATTTTTGGAGGAACTACCATTGATATTAGGCCACAAGTATCAGCAGAAGTGATTTTAGGTGGTCGGATTAATATCAATAATAATCCCCTGCTTCAAGAGAATCAACGTAAGCAGTTTAGTTTTGACCTTACACAGCGTATGCAAGCCAACGTAGTTGGACAGGTTGGTAATCGAATGCGTATTCTGATGAATTATAATACCGAGGCTCAATTTGATTTTGAGAACCAGGTTAAAGTTCAGTTTACGGATCTTCCTATACCGAATAAACCTAGCTATGAAGGTAAGAACGACGATATTATCAAGAAAATTGAAGCAGGAAATGTGAGTTTGCCACTTAATTCGTCTCTGATTACTGGTAGTCAGGCGTTATTTGGATTAAAAACACAATTGCAGTTTGGAAAGTTGAACGTGACCACTGTATTCTCACAACAAAAGTCCCAGCAGCGAGAAATTACAATTGCGAATGGATCTCAACAAAACACATTTCGCATTTCGGCAGATGCTTACGATGCTAACAGGCACTATTTCTTGGCACAATATTTTAGAGACAACTACAATCAATATTTAAAACAAATTCCGACGATTACTTCCCCTATCAATGTGACTAAAGTAGAGGTGTGGGTTACGAACAAGGCAGGCATTGCCACCGATGCCAGAGATGTATTGGCATTGATCGATTTGGGAGAGAATAGCCATATTTATGATGTAGCTCAGGTATCAGGTGGGTCGGGCTATTCCGCTTTGCCAATGGGTTTTTTAGGCGCACAGGCAGGGGCTCCAGCTCAGTCGAATAATTTATTAAATAATCCCGTTTTTTCTATGGCAAGAAGCACAGCTGATAATAGTATTAGTGTGTTTTTCCAGGCAAATGGTGCGAATGATAATTATACTAAATTACAAAGTGCCCGAAAGCTTCAAAGCACGGAATATACCCTTAATAGTCAATTGGGATATATCTCTTTGAACACCAGCTTGGCTACGGATGATGTTTTGGCAGTAGCTTTTCAGTATACAGTGAATGGGGTGACTTATCAAGTTGGAGAATTTTCAACAGATCAACCAGTTGCTGGTGATGGAGCACGTACTGTATTATTTGTTAAGTTGTTGAAAGGAGAAGTTGTTAAAACCAATCTACCTACCTGGAATTTAATGATGAAGAATATTTATTCTCTGAATGCATTTCAAATTAATAGCTCTGGCTTTAACTTGAATGTATTTCGTTTGGATGAAACTGCGGGAATTGATAAGATCCAAATGACAGAAGGAATCAATACAAGAAATAAACTGTGGATTCAACTGACCGATTTGGATAATTTGAATCAGCAGAATGAGCCCAAGCCAGATGGATTGTTTGATTTCATAGAAGGAATAACTATTGACTCCCAACGTGGAAAGATCAAGTTCCCTGTGCTTGAGCCTTTTGGTTCTGACTTAAAGGCAAGATTTGATCCAAGTGAATCAACTCTAATGGATAAGTATGTGTTTCAGGAGCTTTATGATAGAACACAATCAGATGCTCAGCAAAATTTTCCCAAAAAAGATCGGTATAGCATTCGAGGTACCTATCAGTCGCAAACAGGTACTGAATATGTGTTGAATGCCATTAATGTTCCGCAAGGTTCTGTGCAGGTTTTTGCAGGTACAATACCACTTACTGAGGGTGTTGATTTTACAGTAGATTATAGCACTGGGCGCGTTAAAATATTAAATCAAGCTATTTTAAGCTCCGGGCAACCAATCAAAATTAAGCTAGAAAATAGCGAGCTCTTTGGTATACAACAGCGAAACTTAATTGCCGCCCGATTTGATTATTTGGAAAATAAAAAGCTTCGTTTTGGGGCTACAATTATGAATTTGACTGAGCGATCTGTGACTCAAAAGGTCAATCTTGGTCAAGAGCCCTTAGCCAATACAATTTGGGGTTTGGATGTAAACTACGCATCTAAATCGCGCTGGCTCACTAGGATGATTGATAAAATCCCACTGATTAGTACCAAGGCTCCGTCTAACGTAACCTTCAGTGCTGAATTTGCTCAATTATTGCCTGGTCATACACAAGCTGTAGGGGGATATCTGGATGACTTTGAATCGACTCGATCTGTTATTGATATCAAAAGTTTTTTGCCATGGCAGATTTCAGGAACTCCGCAGCGATTTTCGGAGTGGGCTAATATGGGACCTAATGGTTCAGGTGATCTCAGCTACGGTTATAATCGTGCCAAACTGGCATTTTATACGATAGACCCCATTTTTTATGTAAGTAGTTCCACTACTCCACCCAATATCAATACGACTGAGTTATCTAATCACTATGTTCGTCAAGTGATGGAGCAGGAAGTCTTTCCATTTAAACAATCGAAAACGGGGGCTCCATACCCCCTTAATATTCTTGATTTGGCATTTTATCCAACCATTCGCGGCCCTTACAACTACACTGTCAATGGGCTTAATGCAGATGGTACGTTTGCTAATCCACAGAATCGCTGGGGTGGTATTGTCAGAAAGATAGACTCGAATGATTTTGATGCATTGAATGTGGAATTTATTGAGATGTGGCTTTTGGATCCTTTCATTTATAAGCCAAATAGTGCAGGTGGTGATTTATACTTTAATCTAGGTAACATCTCTGAAGATATTCTGAAAGATGGTAGGCAGAGTTTGGAGAATGGATTACCAGTTGATGGGGATCAAACCAAATTGGATCAAACGGCTTGGGGTAATGTACCTAAACTACAACCTATTGTACAGGCATTTAGCAATGATCCAAGCGCCAGGCAATTTCAAGATATTGGTTTGGATGGTTTGAGTGATTCGGATGAGAAGATCAAGTTCGCAACTTTTTTGAGCTCTGCTCAATCAGCAGGTCTTACAGCGGCTGCACTCGGGCAATTACAGTCGGATCCTTCTTCAGATAATTATCATTATTTCAGGGGGGGGGATTTGGATGGAGCTAATGCCGGAATACTGAAGCGTTACCAAAACTATAATGGAACAGAGGGGAACTCAAAAACATCAGCACAGTCTATTGCCCAAACTGGACTCGATAATACAGCCTCTACGTCTCTTCCTGATGTGGAAGATATCAATCGAGATAATAACTTGACTTTGGCCGATGAGTATTACGAGTATAAAGTTTCTATTCGTCCGAATGATTTAAAGAATATCGGAGCCAACTACGTGGCTAATATTGTACCTGCAACTGTGCAGCTAGCAAATGGCCAAAATAGTACGGTGAATTGGATACAGTTTAAAATTCCAGTTCGTGATGCTAGTCGAGTAGCATTTGGGGGCATTCAAGATTTAAAATCCATACGTTTCATGCGTGTGTACATGAATGGTTTTCAGGATACCGCGGTGATACGTTTTGCTAAACTACAGCTAGTGAGGAGTGACTGGAGACAGTATAATGCAGAAAATGATCCTTCAAAAGTATTGGCTGATCCGTCGTTAGTAAATCCACCTCCTGACGGCTCAACACTTGATGTAAGTACAGTTAGTATTGAAGAGAATGGGCAAAGTGGTAACGTACATTATGTGCTTCCTCCGGGGATTAATAGGGAGCTTGATTATAATAACGTACAATTTAATACACAGCTCAATGAACAATCTTTGGCTTTAACTGTAAAAAACTTAAAAAATGGTTATGCTAGAGCTGCATTTAAAAATTCGACAGCTGATTTTAGATCATACCGTCGTATGAAAGTGTTTATCCATGCTGAGCAACATCCACAGGATCCTTCAGGAACGGGGCTAAAGGATAATGATGTCAATGCTTTTATTCGATTTGGTGCAGATAATCAGAATAATTATTATGAATATGAAATTCCACTAAAGGTGACTAGTGCTGGTACTACTGATCCTGCTGCTGTTTGGCCAGATCAAAACAGTTTGGATGTGGAACTTCAATCATTTCAGCTAATTAAAATCAAACGAAATAACACAATTGACCCAGCAACAGGCCTCCTCTGGGATATTAATAAACCATATAAAGATCCAAGCTATCCTGGTATTACTATTGTTGGTCAGCCAGATATGAGCAATGTGATAGTCTATATGTTGGGAATTAGGAACCCAATCAGTAGTGGGGCAACTAAGAGTGCTGTTGTTTGGTTTGATGAGCTTCGTTTGTCTGACCCTGATTTACGCGGAGGATGGGCAGCAGTGGGAAGGCTTAATGCGCAGTTAGCCGATTTGGGTAATGTAACCATTGCAGGAAATAAAAGTACAGCGGGTTTTGGATCTATTAATAATCGTTTGAGTGAGCGTAGTCGTAATGATATAATAGGGGTAGATATCTCTTCTAATATCGAATTGGGTAAATTTTTTCCAGCAAAAATGGGACTTAAAGTACCCATGTTTGTTGGATATTCTAAGAAGGTGAATACCCCACAGTATGATCCTAGGAGTCCGGATTTAGAATTGAAAACGGTTTTTGCTAATTCTCCTCAATCGGTACAAGATTCTATTCTTCATCGTGTGCAAGATTATACCACCAACTCGAGTATTAATTTTACCAATGTTCGCAAGGTAAAAACGAATCCAGCCAGTAAAAACCATCTTTGGGATATTGAAAACTTGAATGCTACCTATGCGTACACTCAGTATTACCACCGAGATCTGATAGTGGAAAATAGATTGGATAATACCTATCGTGTGAGTCTGGGATATAATTTCTCCAATCAGCCTAAAGTATATACTCCGCTCGCTAAGCTAAAGTTATTGAAGCCCAAATCACTTGGTTTTGTGCGTGATTTTAACTACAGTTTGCTACCCTCTACACTAAACTTTGATGCGACCATAGATCGTTTTTATTCGGAAAATACGTTGCGCAATAATGATCCGACGGTTTCTTTTTCCATGCCAACCATCTATAATAAAAACTTTAAAATGACACGTAAGTATGGGCTTGTTTGGAATTTAACTCGTTCTATACAGTTTGATTTTCATGCTACTAATGCTTCCGTAATTGATGAACCATCTGGGGCTATTACGAGTGGTGTTAGAGATACTATTTGGCAGAATCTGCTCAAGTTAGGACGCACAACAAACTATACTCATAATACCAATATGACGTATAATCTGCCTATTAATAAGTTGCCAGGATTAGATTGGTTCCTATTGGCTACGAGATATAGCTCTAGTTTCACTTGGACGGGAGAACCCTTAGTTACGGCTAATAATCCAATTGGACTTAATTTTGGTAATACAATTCAGAATACGAGTGCCATACAGCTTAATCCTTCACTTAATATGAACAACCTTTATAATAAATTAAAGTTTATTCGAAATATTAAGGATGAAAACAATGGTTGGAGTACGGTGATGAATGTGCTGACTAGTTTGAAAAGTGTTAGTGGGGCTTATATTCGTACAGAGGGTATCTTTTTGCCGGGATACTTGCCAAATACGAATCTGTTGGGACAAAACTTTGCTTCTGGTGCCCCTGGATTGGATTTTGCTTTTGGAAGCCAAAGAGATATCAGAAATGATGCCATAACCTATGGATGGGTTACGCCCAATACATTACTTAGCACATTATATACCACGATGTATAAGGTGGATATGAATTTGCGTGGAATTCTAGAGCCATTTCCAAATCTTCGTATTGAGCTTAATATGTCAAGAACACATAGTCTCAATTACTCAACGAATTTCAAATATGTACCAGATCAGGGCGGCTTTCAAAGCTTAACACCTCAGACTAAGGGTGACTTTAATATGTCATTTTTTACATTACTGACAGCTTTTGACACGGAAGCACCAATAACGAATGCATCCAGTACTTTCAATCAATTTCAAGCCAATCGTATCATTATTGCAAATCGATTAGCTCAAGCTAATCCAATTAATTCTCAAGGTACTAGGCCAGATGATGGATTTCCCGACGGATATGGTAAAAATTCACAGAATGTGATTGTTCCTGCTTTTGTTGCAGCATATACAGGTGGAGATGTAAATAAAGTTAGCCTAAATAGTTTCCCATCATTTCCTATTCCCAATTGGCGAATTACGTACAATGGTTTAACCAAATTTGGTTTTTTTAATCGCTTTTTTTCATCTATTGATATAAATCATGCGTATAATTCTACATACAATATTAGTGGTTTTAATTCCTCACTAAATTATCAGGAAGCTAATGGGGCCCCAAGTGCTAGGGATGATAAGAATAACTTTGTGCCACAATTTGTGTTTTCACAGATATCCATTGCCGAACGTTTTGCTCCTCTTTTAGGGGTGAATGCGCATTTGAAGAATAACATGACGTTTAGCTTAGAATACCGGAAAAACCGTAGCCTTAGCTTTAGCATGGCTAATAGCCAGCTGACTATGCAGAAGGAGGGTGCTATTGTAGTAGGAGTGGGCTATCGAACCACTAAATTTCGTTTCCCTTTTGGTTTGTTTAAGCAGCTCAAAATGGATAATGATATGAACTTTAGACTTGATTTCGTGATTAATGATCGCAAAACAATTGTTTATAGAACCGATGTGAGCGATGCTGAGGTATCTGCTGGGTCGAAGAATATTGATATTCGCCCATCAGTTAGTTATGTGATAAATAAGCAATTCAACATTCGTTTATTTTATACGAATAATATTACTAAACCTTATACGTCTCAAACATTTGATACTGCTTTCAGTACGTTTGGGATAGGGATTAAATTTAACTTACAATAAACTTCGAACAAGCTTTATCTTTGCTCAACGAGAATCAAGACAATTAACAATGAATTTTCCAGCAGAATTAAAATACACGAAGGACCATGAATGGGTTCGCAAAGAAGGAAGATCTGCCTACGTAGGTATTACCGCATTTGCTCAGCAAGAATTGGGTGACATTGTTTACGTAGATATTAATACTGTAGGCAAGGAGGTGTCTCAAGAAGAGGTGTTTGGAACTGTTGAAGCAGTAAAAACAGTATCTGATTTATTTATGCCAGTTTCTGGTAAAATCGTGGAGTTCAATAAAAAATTGGACACGAATCCTGAGTTGGTCAATAGCGATCCCTATGGTGATGGGTGGATGGTGAAATTAGATGTAGCTGATCCAGTCCAGTTTGAGAGTTTGATGTCAGCAGCGGAATATAAAACTCAGATAGGAGTCTAATGTGGAGGATATTGAAATATGAGTATCCAGTAGCTCTTTGGGCAGTTTTTATTTTGGTGTTATGCTTGATGCCTATGCAGGGTGACAGTGAGCATTTGCCTCTTTTTGAGGGATTTGATAAACTAGTCCATACGGGTTTATTTTTTGTATTTGCGATTTTATTGATTCGTGGGAGGATCCAACAACAAAAGGGTGATGAATACCATTTTGCAACATTTGTTAAGATCATCCTGTTGGCAGCTATTTTAGGTGGGGGTATTGAGCTATTGCAGTGGAAAGTTTTTACCTATCGTTCGGGTGAATGGTGGGATTTTTTTTCGGATATGGTTGGGGTGGGTATGAGCATTTTTAGTTATATCACCTTGTGTAAAGTCAATAAACTCAGATGAGAAATATAGCCATACTTTTATTTCTGTCAATCTTATTGAGTACCTGTGGCGTATTCAAAAAAAAGTGTAATTGCCCTCACTTTAAATTTAATCGGGTAGATCAGCAAAGGGGATAGCATCTCATATATTCTGATGTAGCTTGTTTTTGATTTTTCTTATTTGTATTTAATTTAAATAAGCAATAATTTTGCCCCACTAATTAACTCACATGAAGCTTTCGGAACTAGAACCTGGTCAATCGGGCATCATTGAAAAATTTACTGATTTGGAAATGTCAGTAAAATTAATGGAGATGGGCTGCTTGCCGGGCGAATTTATTCAAGTGGAACGTATAGCTCCACTTGGTGATCCAATGGCTATTACTGTTTCGGGCTATCAGTTAAGTTTGCGGAAACGCGAAGCTTCAACCATCATATTGAAATAAAGTGAAAGGTGATCTCAAAATTGCTCTTGTTGGGAACCCCAACACTGGGAAATCAACGCTATTTAATAGTTTAACCGGACTCAATCAAAAAGTGGGCAATTTTCCGGGTGTTACTGTGGATAAGAAGATTGGCTACTGTAAGCTTTTTGATGGGCGTAAGGCACAAATCATCGATCTTCCGGGGACTTATAGTCTTTATCCCAAAAGCAAGGATGAGTGCATTGTCATGGAAACGCTAGTTGACGAGAGAAATACAGCACACCCAGACCTGATCATTTTTATAGCCGATGCAACCAATTTAAAGCGTAATCTATTACTCTATACGCAGGTTGCAGATCTCAAAATTCCCATAGTCCTTGCTTTAAATATGATGGACTTGGCTATTCAATCTGGGATAGAAATAGCGATTGATGCTTTATCAAGTAAGTTAGGGGTACAGGTGGTCCCAATATCAGCACGGAACGATAATGGAATAGATCGACTTAAACAAGTTATTGGGTATACAGGAAACATCTCCACCCAGGAAGATATAATAGCCGTAGAAGAACTAATGCCAGGTTTAGTGGAGCAAGTAAGGGAGGTTATACCCGTTCGCGCACCTTATGCGGCTTTGCAGTTGACTCATCAATACGAGCAGTTAAGCTTTCTAAGCACGGTGGCTAAGAACCGAATACAAAAGATAAAGGAAACATGTTCTTTTCATTCACAGCAGGTTCAGGCTGCAGAAATTATTGCACGTTATAATTTTATCAATGATATTCTTTTTGACACGTTGAGATTAAAAGAAAGTGCTAAACGTGAAACATGGAGTAATCGGATTGATCAGGTATTGACCCATAAGGTATTTGGGTTTTTCATTTTCTTTGGGATTCTTTTTTTGATTTTTCAGTCCATATTTGCTTGGTCTGCTTATCCCATGGATTTGATTAAGGAGTTGTTTGACCATTTGAGAGACTTTGGCCATCGATTACTTCCAGCTGGGGTATTGACTAATCTGCTAGTTGATGGCGTGTTAGCTGGTTTGAGTGGTGTATTGGTTTTTATACCGCAGATTGCAATCTTATTCGGCTTTATTTCTATTCTTGAAGATACGGGATACATGTCAAGGGTAACTTTTATGATGGATAAGCTTATGCGGAAAGTAGGATTAAATGGCAAATCGGTGGTTCCTTTAGTCAGCGGTTTTGCTTGTGCGGTACCATCCATCATGAGCACACGGAATATAGAAAACTGGAAAGATCGGATGATTACCATTTTGGTGACCCCTTTAGTAAGTTGTTCGGCTCGATTACCAGTTTATACCTTGTTGATTTCTTTGGCTGTGCCCAGTAAGCGTATTGGGGGAATGATTAATATGCAGGGGCTGGCACTTATGGCGATGTATGTGCTCAGTATTGCAAGCGCAGTGGTGGTAGCTTGGTTGTTTAAGCAGGTATTACGTTCACGTGAGCGGGGCTATTTCATCATGGAATTACCTGTATATCGCATGCCTCGATGGAATACTATTTTTTTGACCGTGTATCAGAAGGTAAAAACATTTGTGTTAGAGGCTGGACAAGTGATTATAGCAGTATCTATTATATTATGGGTTTTAGCTTCATATGGTCCTTCAGATCATCAGCAAAGAGCCGAGGAGGTTTATCAGTCGGCTGTTTATACTAAACAATATACTGCTCAGGAAATTGAACATTTAAAAGCATCCGCTAGATTAGAGAATTCTTATGCTGGGATTTTAGGTAGGGCTATGGAGCCTATCATTAAACCTTTGGGATTTGATTGGAAGATAGGTATTGCCTTAATCACTTCCTTTGCAGCACGTGAAGTTTTTGTTGGAACCATGGCTGTGATTTATAATGTAGGTACTGATGAGTCCAATTCCATTTCCATTCAGGAAAAGATGCAATCTGCAAAAGATATTAGTACGGGGTCACCTATATTTACTCCCGCAGTTACCTGGTCATTGATGATATTTTATGCATTTGCAATGCAGTGTATGAGTACTTTAGCCATTGTTTATCGTGAGACCAAAAGCCTAAAATGGCCAGTTATTCAGTTCGGATATATGACTGGTATGGCTTACTTGGCGAGTTTGGTGGTGTATCAATTATTCAAGTAAGGTTATACTTGGCCAAGGAAGTACAGTGTTTTTTGTACTTTTATTCCTTTAATGTTATTAATTACTTAAAAATAAGTGTTTTATAGAATTGAATCGTTCCTTATTGGTCGCGATCACAGTTTGCAAATACTACGATATATTCCTATATTGTAGGTTTTGATTTAAAATAATTCTGAGTGAAATGCGTGTTTACCTTGATAATGCTGCTACTACACCTATTGATAAAGAGGTTTTAAAAGAAATGATTGGGGTGATGGAAAATCAATTTGGTAATCCATCTTCGATACATGCCCATGGTCGCGGGGCACGTACTGTGCTTGAAAAAGCTCGTAAAACCGTTGCGAGTTTACTTCATGCTTCTCCGGCAGAAATTTTTTTTACTTCTGGTGGAACTGAAGCTGATAATATGGCTATCAAGGGCAGTATAATTGATTTGGGCATCAAACATGCGATTACTTCTCGGATTGAGCATCATGCGGTAGGTCATATATTGGAGGCTTTGCAAAAAAGTGGCATGATCAAATTAAGTTATGTTCATGTGGACTCAAAAGGAAATGTGGATTTACAGCATCTAGAAGAACTCCTCAAGTCAAATGAGCGAAGCCTGGTATCTCTCATGCATGCCAATAATGAAATAGGAACACTAATGGATATGGTTAAGGTGGGGGATATCTGTGAGCAATATAGGGCTATTTTTCATTGTGATACAGTTCAAACGATGGGTCATTATTCTTATGATGTGAGTAAGTTAAAAGCTCATTTCTTAGTTTGTGCAGCTCATAAATTACATGGGCCTAAAGGAATTGGTTTTTTATACATCAATCATAACATCAAAATTAAACCTATGATCTATGGGGGATCACAGGAGCGAAATATGCGTGGCGGAACAGAAAATGTGCCTGGTATTGTAGGGTTATCTAAAGCTTTGGAAATTGCTTATCATAACATGGATGAGCACGAACAATATATTCAGGGGTTAAAATCTTATATGAAACAAAGACTGGAAGAAAGTATTCCAGGTATTGCATTTAATGGTGAAACGGCGTCTGATAAAAGTTTATATACCGTATTGAACGTATCCTTTCCTGAAATGGGAATGGGTGATATGTTACTCTTTAGTTTAGATATTGCGGGTATATCTGCTTCGGGTGGTAGTGCATGTAGTTCGGGGGCAGATATTGGTTCCCATGTATTACGAGGAATAGGTGCAAATCCGAATCGGCCATCAATCCGGTTTTCTTTTAGTAAATATAATACCAAAGAAGAAATCGATTTTGCAGTGGAAAAAGTGAAAGATATTTGTCTACAAAAAGTATAAGCTGAAACATTCGTTTACTGGTATAAATAAATAGGGACTAATTGGCAATCATCCTTAAAAATGAGGCAAGTTTAGCCTTCATGTGTCGTCTATCTACGATGAAATCGAGGAATCCATGTTCGAGGACAAATTCTGAGGTCTGAAACCCTCTGGGCAAGTCTTTTTTGATCGTTTCTTTAATGACTCGTGGTCCAGCGAAGCCAATCAATGCACCTGGTTCAGCTATATTGATATCACCAAGCATAGCATAAGAGGCTGTGACTCCACCTGTAGTTGGATCCGTTAATAAAGAGATATAGGGAATTTTTGCCTGGCTCAATAAGGCTAGTTTGGCTGAGGTTTTAGCCATTTGCATTAGTGAGAAAGCCGCCTCCATCATGCGAGCTCCTCCGGATTTGGAGATCATTAGAAAGGGAATACGGTGTTTAATACAATAGTCGATGGATCGAGCTATTTTTTCGCCAACAACGGCCCCCATTGAACCACCGATAAAGCTAAAGTCCATGCAGGCAATAACGATATCCTGATCGTCTATTTTGCCATGAGCAGCCCTAATAGCATCATTCAAACCTGTTTTGGCATAGTTTTCTTCTAATCGTTCTGTATACTTTTTGCTATCTTCAAAATGTAAAGGATCTGCTGAACGTAAGTTTTCAAATAACTCAATAAAGGAATTTTCGTCAAATAAAATCTCAAAATATTCTTTGGATCCAATTCTTAGATGATAGCTGCAATAGTGGCATACATATTTATTTTCTAGTTGTTCAGCATAATGCAGTGCCTTTTTGCACGAAGGACACTTATTCCAAATGCCATCAGGTGCTTCTTTTTTCTCCTTTGTGGAGGTGATAATCCCCTTTTTTTCTCTCTTAAACCAAACCATTGATTGCGTATTTGAGACCCACAAAGAAACGACTTTTTAGGCAAAGCGGACGAGCAAAGTTTCGTGAGCTGGGAGTGTGATCATCCTCAAACGATGGTGGTAGGCAGAACTTACTATTAAAGTTTATAATTTAGCCGAAGTGTTGACATAAAATAGCAAAAATGAATTTAAAAAATTATAAAGGTGTATTACATGGTGATGCTGTTCAAGAACTATTTGAAATAGCAAAAAAATGTCAGTTTGCTTTACCGGCAGTCAATGTAATTGGAACAAATTCGATCAATGCGGTCATGGAAACGGCTAAGGCTGTTCAGTCTCCTGTAATTATTCAATTATCGAATGGTGGAGCTCAATTTTATGCCGGAAAATCTTTAAATAATGACCAACTACAGGCCTGTATTTTAGGGGCTGTTTCCGCAGCGCAGCATGTGCATTTACTCGCAGAGCATTATGGGGTGGCTGTTATTTTGCATACAGATCATGCAGCAAAAAAACTAATCCCTTGGATCGATGGTTTGTTGGATCATGGTGAAAAGTTTTATGCCCAACATGGTAAACCATTATTTTCGTCGCATATGCTTGATCTCTCGGAAGAGCCTATCGAAGAAAATATAGCCATCTGTAAAAAATATTTTGCTCGAATGAAACCAATGGGGATGACTATTGAAATTGAGCTTGGTGTAACAGGAGGGGAAGAGGATGGAGTAGATAATAGTGATGTTGATAGCTCGAGGTTATATACCCAGCCTTCTGAAGTAGCCTATGCCTATGAGGAGTTGCTTGGTGTGAGTCATCGATTTACAATTGCTGCTGCTTTTGGAAATGTACATGGTGTGTATAAGCCGGGGAATGTGAAGTTGCAACCAATTATTCTGAAAAATTCACAAAATTTTGTGCGTGAAAAATTTAATAAAGTAGAGTTGCAACCAATCAATTTTGTGTTTCATGGGGGATCTGGTTCTTCTCGGGATGAGATTCGCCAGGCCATTTCTTATGGAGCTATTAAGATGAATATCGATACGGATATGCAATGGGCATTTTGGGAAGGTGTTAAGGATTATTATCAAGCTAAGGAGGGTTATCTTCAAGGTCAGATCGGTAATCCAGAAGGGGTAGATTCACCGAACAAAAAATACTATGACCCAAGAGTCTGGTTACGAAAAGGGGAAGAATATTTTGTCAAGCGTTTGACTCAAGCTTTTGAAGATCTCAATTGTATTGATGTCAATAGTAAATTGGGTTGGCCTGTTCTGGCTACAGAATAAGGTTTGGATCCTTAAACAAGGCTTCATTTTACACGATTTTTATCAATGAGCTTTTCTAAACTTTATTTTATGAAGCTATTGCCGGTTATTTTTGAGCGAAATAAGACGGATTTTGGAGCCATAGCAGGGCACTATGGTGAAAAAATTCAACGAAATTGCAGCCAAAAAGAACCAAAAGAGCAAGATAA
>JACCDN010893496.1_pt1 | contig 17510 bp, 11 predicted proteins | sample 7441691 | NCBI WGS metagenome assembly JACCDN01 (sample SAMN15323439, study PRJNA562643) | freshwater metagenome | isolation source: river surface water | place: USA:Blue River Watershed | collected 2017-08-16
AACGGCAAATATTATATAGGAATAATGGAAAGACAACCACCATTCCTACTCTCTACACCCCAAAATGATACTCTGTATATACCTCCTACACGAAAAAAATTTAAGCTCCCTCGCCACTTATAGATCTTTTCTACGTAAAACTGCGTTCACCACTCTTCACTTGCTTTATCAATTTAGGCGGCTTTCTATCGGTACAAAGGCACGCTGCTTACTGCCAAGATATAATTGTCGCGGTCGACTTATGCGCTGATCGGAATCTTCGTTCATTTCTTTCCATTGTGCTACCCACCCCGCTGTTCTAGCCACCGCAAAGAGCACCGTAAACATCTGAGAAGGAATACCCATTGCTTGGTAGATAATGCCAGAATAGAAATCAACATTCGGGTAAAGCTTTCTTTCAATAAAATATTCATCACTAAGGGCAATTTTCTCTAACTCAACCGCAATTTGAAGCAATCGATTATTATGTAATTGACCAAGCTCATTAAGCACTTCCCTGCATGTTTCTCTAAGTACCGCCGCTCGTGGATCGTAATTTTTATATACACGGTGCCCAAACCCCATTAGCCTAAAATTATCAGTTTTATCTTTTACTCTTTTTATAAATTGGGGGATTCGCTCCGGCGAACCTATCTCTTGCAGCTGATTAATCACTGCCTCATTAGCACCGCCATGCGCTGGTCCCCATAGCGAGGCTATACCGCTGCTAACGCATGCAAAAGGATTAGCTCCAGAAGAGCCAGAAATTCTGACAGTAGAGGTAGAAGCATTTTGCTCATGATCGGCATGGAGAATAAATATTTTATCCAAAGCCCGGCTTAACACCTTATTAACTTTATATTCTTCGCAAGGAGTTGCATACAGCATTTTCAGAAAATTCTCCGAGAAAGATAAACTATTGTCAGGATAGATAAATGGCTGACCAATAGAGTATTTATAAGCCATTGCCGCAATGGTTGGCATTTTGGCAATCATTCTTATTGCTGCCATTTCTCTTTCTTCTTTATCACGAATGTCTAAAAAATCATGATAAAATGCTGATAATGATCCCACAGCAGCAAGAGTGATAGCCATTGGATGAGCTGAGTGACGAAAAGCTATGAATAAGTTTCGCAGTTGCTCATTCAGCAGCGAGTGATAAGTAACTTTACTAGTAAAGAATCCATATTGTTGTTTGGTAGGCAATTCGCCGTTTAACAATAAATATGCTACTTCTAAGAAGTCGCAGCTCTCCGCCAGATCTTTAATGTCATAACCACGGTGCCTTAATATCCCCTTATCACCATCAATATAAGTTATGGCAGATCGGCAAGCAGCGGTCGACATAAAGCCTGGGTCGTAAGTAAAATAACCCGTTAAAGAATATAATTTGCTAACATCAATAACATGCGGTCCTACAGAAGCTTTTTTTATAGGCAATTTAAACAACTTGTCACCAATTTTAAGTTCTGCAAATTCTCCTTCTCGTAATTCCTGGGATGGTTCTGAATTCATAGCATTTTCTCATTAATCTTACTTAACTCTAAACAATCTTAGGAGCTTCGCCTACACAAAAAGCATTTATTGCAACTTTTCGTTAATAAACTGTTGTATCTTAAGCAGATCGTGCCATGCGGTTTTTTTCTGCGTAGGTTGTCTAAGTAGATAAGCAGGATGAAATATAGCAGTAACAGGGATAGGAGAAGTTAAATATTTATTGGTATAATTATAATATTCCTGGCGGATTTTAGTTATTCCTGCATGTTTGCCTAGTAACCCTGTTGCTGCAGTGCTTCCCACTAAGATAATTAGCTTGGGCATAATCAAGGCAATATGCTTTTCAACAAATGGTCGACAAATATCTATTTCTTCCTGAGTTGGCTGGCGGTTGGCTGGTGGTCTCCAAAAAACCGTATTGGTTATGTAGAAATTTTCTTGTCTTAGTAAACCAATGCACGCTAGCATCTTATCAAGCAGCTTGCCGCTCTCCCCGCAAAATGGAATGCCCGCTGCATCTTCACTTGCCCCAGGCGCTTCCCCAATAAACATAATACGAGCGTTAGCATTGCCATCGCCAAACACAGTAGTACGGGCAAAGTTCTTTAAATTGCAACCATTAAAGCTAAGAAGCTGTTCTTTTAATTCTTGCAGATCGCGTGCCATACCAGCTTTATACCTTGCTAGTTCAACAGGGCTAGTAGGTTCTCTTACGCTGCTAATGATATTAGCAGGCTGCTTATTATCTGTAGAGGTAACTTTATTTTGAGCTGGCTCATTGCTTATTGCTGAATTTTTACCCGGAGAAGAAGCTGGCTTGTCAGATAAATAATATTCAATTTCCATTTCTTGTAGCCAACGGAGTTGCTCCATTTTATCTTTAGCAGGTAGCATATAGCCATTTATTCATCAAGATATATTTAGATATACTGCACAAGTATAAGCAATAGCCAAGGCGTCAGTTTCATCAAACTTAATTGCAGTCGTAGCAGGAAGGAGTATCTTAACCATTTTTGCTACCTGCTCTTTTTCGGCATGCCCAGCCCCCACTACAGTTTTTTTTATAGTATTGGGCGTAAATTCATAAAAATGCCCATCATAGCTTCCAACAAGAGACATAATCGCACCCCTCACATAGCCAAGCTTTAACGAAGAGGCATTATTAGAATTGATAAAAGTCTCTTCCATCGCAACTACCGCTGGTTGGTACTGCTTAATCACTGCTTGTAGCTGGCAAGTAATATTAGCTAATCTTTTGTGAATTAACTCTTTGGCAGTAGTTTTAATAATTCCACTTGCCAAATAATTTAATTTTGCTGCTTCAACGCTAATAATTCCCCAGCCAAGCTTAGTAAGTGCTGGGTCGATGCCAAGTATTACCATATAGAATTTATCTTCATCATCTCTATCCTAGATTGTTATGTTAAGATACGCTTTTATTATTAACCGTTTGATAAAGCACAGGAATCACGAAAATAGTGAAAATTGTTCCTACTATCATCCCCCCAATGATAACTAGCCCGATAGAGTTGCGAGATGCACTTCCTGCCCCGCTCGCTAGCGCTAACGGTATCGCCCCAAAAATAGTGGCGAGGCTAGTCATTAAAATTGGGCGAAACCTTAAGTTAGCAGCTTTAATTATTGCTTCTTTAGCATCTAATCCTTGTTGACGCAGTTGGCTGGCAAACTCCACTATCATAATAGAGTTTTTAGTGACTAATCCAATTAAGGTAACTAAGCCAATATTACTGTACATATTAAGACTATTGCCGCAGATAACCAGCATTAATACTCCTCCTGTTATCGAAAACGGCACCGCTACTAGTATAATCAACGGAGCAAGAAAACTCTCAAATTGCGCTGACAGCACTAGATAAATAAATATTAACGCTAGCAAGAAAGTTATTGCTGTATTACTTTCCGACTCTTGCATCTGTTTAATTTCGCCAAGATACTCAAGCTTAGTTGTATTAGCATCTAGCAATTCCTCACCAAGATGATTAATTTCCTTTATTGCATCAGTAATTTTATAATTTGTCGCTAAGTCGGCTGATATGCTAACAGCCCGAGAATTATTATAACGATGATAAGATTTAACTGTAATTTTTTCAACTATGCTAGCAATTGTTTCAATAGGGATAAAGCCTGTATCATTTTTTATTATTATTTTTCTCAGGTCGCTGACTTTACTAAGATTATCTTTACTGCAACGCAAAGTTACCTCATATATTTCATTGCCCATCATAAAATCTCCCACAGTTTTACCGGCAACTAAATATTGTATTGTGCTCCCTATCTCCCCTAAATCTACCCCGTATAAAGCAGCTTTTTCACGGTTTACCACTATGTCAAGTAAAGGAGTAGAAGATTTTAAATCGCGTTTGACATTTTCAAAAATAGGAACCTTTTTCATCTTCTCAACAAAGTCATTAGATAATTTATCTAGCTTCTGATGCGATAAAGAAGTTTGCAGATTAAATTCAATCGCATGCTCAGCGCCTTTGCTTGCTAAAGAACGCGGGCTAATTGCAAAAATTGACATTCCTGGTATTTGACTAAATTTTCTATTTAAGTCGTTTTTTATTTGCTCTTGTGTCTTGGTTCGCATATCCCAATCTTTAAGAGGCACAAAAGCAAAAGCGCTATCTCCTCCACCCCAGCCAATAGCCTCAAAAAACCCCAAAATATCTTTGTGATTACTAAACACTTGCTCCGCCTCTAAAACAGTTTTTTCAGAGTGCTTGATGCTAGACCCCTCGGGACCGGCAAAAATTACTTGTAAGAAGCCCTCATCTTCCTGAGGAGCTAAGGTTTTATCAACTAAAATAAAGCTAACAACTAAAATAACCACTGGTAAAATCGCAAATAAAGCAAATTGTTTCTTACGCCCAAATGCTAACTCTAAATAATAAATATATTTACTTTGCAACAAGTTCAGATAATGATTAAATATTTTAACCAACCTTGGAGCGGAAGAGGAATGACTGCTAATCATTTTACTAGCCATCATGGGAGTTAAGGTCAGCGCAACAAAACCAGAAAATAATACACAAAATGCTAGTGTCCACGCAAACTCTAAAAATAACTTGCCAATAAACCCTTCAATAAAGCCAATCGGCAGAAATACCGCCGACAATGTTATAGTCATGGCAATGATAGCAAAGTTAATCTCCTTTGAAGCAACAATTGCCGCTTCAAAAGCAGATTTACCCGCCTCATAATGCCTAAATATGTTTTCTACCATCACAATAGCATCATCTACTACCAGACCAATAGCTAATATCATTGCCAGTAAAGTAAAAGTATTAATTGAAAATCCCAAAAGGTACATGATACTAAAAGTACCAATTAGTGAGATTGGAATAGTGACAAACGGTATTATGGTAATTTTAGCAGAACCCAAAAAAAGATAAGTGATTAGCACCACTAAAATCAGCGCCTCAAAAATAGTGGCAAACACCGCTCTAATTGAAGCTTTAATAGGAATTGCCCCATCGTAAGCAGTATCAAGCTTAACCGCCTCAGGCAAAGTTTTTCTTATTTTTTCAATCGCTGCCCCTACTTGATCGGAAAGCTCAATTATATTCGATTTAGATTGCTTTACTACCCCGATCGCCATAGATCGGTTCCCATTATATCTTAATATAACCTCATTATCGTGGGAATCTAAATATACTTTTGCAATATCCTTAAGCCTTAAAATCTGCTGATCATTAATTTTTACGATAATATTTTCAAAATCCTCTACCTTACTCAAAGACCCACTTAGTCGGACATTAAATTCACGCCCCTCAGTTTTGATATTGCCAGCTGGATAATCCTTATTTTGTTTTTGGATTGACCTCTCAATCTCTAACGGCGATATTTTATATTGGTACATTTTAGCCATATCTGGCTCTATAAGCATTGAGTAGTGCTTGCCTCCATGTATCTTTACCTCCCCTACCCCAGGCAGTTTTTCTAAAACTGATTTTATTTGTTCTTGAGTTATTCTGGTTAATTCTAGAGAGTCATGCTGATCGCTGCTAACGCTAAGCCAAATGCTTGGATGTTTATCTTCCGAAGCCTTAGAAACAGCAGGCAGGGACATATCCTTAGGAAATTTATTACTGATTTCGGATATTTTTGACCTTACTTCATTTAAAGCTACCTCAATATCTGCAGATAGTTTAAAAAATAGCTCTATATTACTATGACCTACTTCACTAGTAGAACGGATGAATTCTAAATTTTTAACAGTCTTTAAAGCTTTCTCTACTCGGGCGGTAATTTCTTTTTCTATATATAAGGCATCAGCACCTCCATAATAAGCCGTCACATTAATCACTGGTGAAGCAATATCTGGAATACCGCGAATTTGTAGCTTATTGAAAAATATTACTCCCAAAACTACTACTATCAAGCTTAGAACAACAGCAAACACAGGACGTCTTATGCAAATCTCCGAAAGCATTTAATCTATTACCTCTACTAAGCTACCTTCGCCAATCTTAGTTAGACCTTCCACTACTAAACTATCTCCTTCTTTAAGATTTTTTGAGGTAACCTCTATCAAATCGTTTAGACGCACTCCAAGCGTTACATATAATTGCTTGATACGCTTATTTTCATCAATTTGGTAAACAAAATTACCTTTGTCGTTTTTTAAAACTGCTTGTTCAGCAATTGCTAATCCTTCATGCTTGTTGATAATAAAAGCTACCGTTAAATAGCTACCATGAACAAAACTCGCTTGCTCTTTTTCGCTTTCAACTTTCACTCTTATGGCGCCGTTATTTGATAACTGACTTGATACTGCCACTACTTTGCCAGCAGCTTTATTGCCATTGCTATCACGTAGGATAACTGGAGTATCTAAAGCCACTTTTTGATGCAGCGACTCAGGCATTTCAACATAAGCGCTAACCCCTTCCCCTGCAGCTATACTAAAAAGATAATCATTCTCATTAACTTTATCCCCCACTCGCAGCTTCATGACTTCTATTTTTCCAGAAAAAGGCGCCGTTATTACCATTTCCTTATAAGTTTGGCTCACAGACAGGAATTCAAATTTACACCTATCGCGCATAGACTGTGCTTTTTCCAGAGCTTCAATACTAATAACTTTTTTGTCAAATAAAGATTTAGCTCTATTATATATCGCCTCCGCCGCTTTTAAGGCGCTCTCCGCTTTAACTACATTTGCCGCAAGCAGTTCCTTGTCAATCGCGAGGATAATCTCTCCCTCATGAATAAAATCTCCTTGCTTGACTGAGATAAAATCTACTTTACCTCTAGCTTTAGCATAGTAAGTGCGGCTTTGTTCATTAAAACATTGACCAATGAAGCTAACCTCTTCGAACAATATCATTTTTTTAGCAGTGGTTGCCTTTACTAAAGTTCTACCTTGCTGTGGGTTAGCATTGACCGAAAGAGCGCCAAATAATATTACTAAGAGAACTAAATTATAAAACATTTATTTAATATAACTTGTTAAAAACTCAAAAAGAGCCTTTATAATCATAAAGGCTCTAAGAAATTGTCAGACAGTTATACACAGATAACTAATAAGAGTAAATATGTCTTTTATTATAATATCGTCTCAACAAAAATCTAACTAGTTGGACAATCCGTAGCTCCAACTCCGCCTCCGAGGAAATCTACTAATTGACCAGCGCTAAAAATAATTCCTACAGCGGCTGCTGTAATAGCTGCTAATCCCCAGTTTACTTTCCCTAAAAACAACCCAATTCCTACGGCAAAGATAGCAATAGTAGCAATACCTTTAGCAATACCTCCGGTTAAATTAGACACTAAACGACATAGTGTGTTTCCTATAACGTCATTTGAGCTAGAAGTGCTCGTTGCTAAGGCTATATCAGATGATGCAACAATTACACTTATCAAACAAAACATTAACAATAGCTTCCATACTAAATCACTGTTTAACTCTACCGGAACATTAGTTATATTCTTCATTCACGCCTCATTAAGAAATTATTAAACATTAAATTAAATTGCTCAAACATATATTCATAAGGCTACAATACAAAAGTCAGTTAATCAAGAAATTAGTAAGATATAGATTTAAGCAACGCCAAAAATTAATCCAAAACTAGGGCAGCCAGTGCCTTTTTAGCAACAAATTCTATTGCCTAAGCACAAGAGATTTTGCCAAGGCTAGATAGGCTTGCGGAGAAATGTTCTCGCTGCGCATTGAAGGCTCGATACTTGCTGACTCCAGCAAATTATCTACTCCAGAAACTAGCTGTTGAAGGGAAGTCTTAATCATTTTGCGTCGTTGACCAAAAGCCGCCATGGTAATAAGCTCAACATTATGAAAGGTTTGACTATCTAGCCTCTCACCATTGCCTCGGGGAACGAGTCTTACTACTGCCGATTTAACTTTTGGCGCGGGGTAAAAAGCTTGCGGAGAAACATCAAAGCATTTTTTAACTAAACAAGTTAACTGGCAAATAACCGACAATCTGCCATATTCTTTATTATGGGGAGAAGCCAGCAAACGCTCTACTACTTCTTTCTGCAGCATAATCGTTATTCCACTGATTAAATGAGCAGTTTTCAACCAATTAATTAGTAACTTAGTACCAATTTGGTATGGTAAATTCGCAATAATATGTACTTTCTGCCCGGTACTACGAGTAAGTTCTGCTAAGTCAAATTCTAAGGCGTTACCGTGAATTATGCGCAGATTAGGATAGTGACTGCTTATCTCCGCTAGCAATGGCAACAACCTCGTGTCAGTTTCCACCACTGTTAAGAGCTTGGGGGATTTTTTTAGAATTGCTCTAGTAAGCCCTGCTGTTCCTGGTCCAATCTCTAGAGCTACCTCGCTTTCGGCTAATTCACTGGCTCGAACAATTTTATCGCACAAGCTACTATCAAAAATGAAGTTCTGCCCATACTTCTTTAAAGGTACGATACCGTATTTTTTTGCATGCTGAGCAATTGATGGAAGAGCAAGTTCAGTCAAAAAATCATCACTTTATTAACTATAATCAGGCAACATTATTTTGATATAAGCTCGGCGGCGTAACTCTTCAAAAAATCTTTGAGCCTTGCTAGCTAACTTCTTGTTAGATAAAAAGTTAACTACATATTCACTTTCCTGATTGCTCAAAGATTTAATTTCTCTAATGCAAACTATCACTAACTTCAAGTGCTCTGCAGTTTCAAAAATGCCGCTAACTTGGTTAGGGGATAAATCCTTAACAATATTCTGTAACTGAGAATCCATCTGACTTAAATTTTCGTTTATCTCTATAAGAGTGGCAAAATCTTTATACAGATTAAGTTTTATTTCCTTACAGTTGTTACTATTTTTAAGACGTTGTTGCAAGTTTTGCATTTTTTTTCGAGTTGCATCACTTTTATCACGCCCTACCAAAATTTTAGCGGCAACTTTTGCATCGGCTGCATTATTGGCAAAAATAGCAAAGTCGATTTCTTTCTGACTAACCTTGATGGATTTTGATATTTCGGAGAATATACGCATTTTTATTAACTCCACCTTTATTTGCGCCTTAAAACTGTCTAAACTTAACGACTTGCTGGCAAGAAATTTCATTAAATGACCTTTAGCCATTTTATTGCGCTTTTCTATGTTGCTAATAGCTTCTTCAATCTCCTGTTCGGAAATTTTACTTTCCGTTTGCTTAATATGCTGCAATAAAAGTTGCTCTTCAATCAGACTGTCTAACGCTACTTTATTGAGCTTCTTTTCAGTATTACCATCTAGGCTTGCAATATTGTTAAGCACTATTATCATTCTCTTGCGAGCTTGAAATTCATGTAAGGTAATTGGGGATTCATTAACTACCGCCAATATTTGTGGCAATTCTGCCAGGGCGATATTGGCAGCAAATAAATAAAAAATGACTAAACTAAAAACTTTCTTCATTAGCGGAACTTTAATTAATTTAAGTTAATTTTGTAATATTCTTGTTAGCACGTTAACTTCTTCGCGAAATTCAATATCGCTTTCACATAATTCTTCTACTTTTTTTATAGCATGCATAACGGTGGTGTGATCTTTTTTACCAAATTTTTTGCCAATATCTGCTAAACTCTTGGGAGTTAAGATTTTAGCAAGATACATAGCAATTTGTCGCGGTCGCGCTATTGACCTAATTCTACGAGGGGATGACATATCCGATATTTTAGTATTATAACGTTCTGCCACTTTTCTTTGGATATCCTCAATAGTAATAATTTTTTCATTAGAACGTAGCAGGTCACGCAAAATATCTTGGGTATTTGCTAGCGTGATTTCGCTGCCTACCAAAGTGGAATGGGCTATAACTTTATTAAGTGCCCCTTCTAATTCACGTACATTAGAGGTAATTTTAGTTGCCAGGAATTCTACTACATTCTGAGGTATTTTAATATTCATCTGCTCTAGCTTAGAAGCAAGGATGCCTAGCCTCAACTCATAGGTAGTGCTATGCACATCAGCAACCAATCCCCAACCTAATCGAGATTTAATTCTAACCTCTATATTATCTAAATCCGAGGGAGAGCGATCACAAGAAATTACCATTTGGCGATTATTATCAATTAGCGCATTAAAAGTATGAAAAAACTCCTCTTGGGTACTGTCTTTGCCGCAAATAAACTGAATGTCATCAATCATTAATAAATCTACTGAGCGAAATTTCTCTTTAAACGACATTACATCTTTATTACGCAAGGATTTAATAAACTGATACATAAATTTCTCCGCTGACATGTAAATTACTTTTCTAGTCGGGTTATTGCGTCTTATATACCAGGCGATTGCATGCATTAAGTGGGTCTTGCCTAACCCCACTCCTCCATATAAAAACAAAGGATTAGACTCTGACACCACCGTTTTTGATTCAGCTACTGCTCTAGCAGCCGCATATGCTAATTCATTTGGAGTACCCACTACAAAATTATCAAAAGTAAAACGCAAATCCAAATTAGAAGAAGGATTATCAATACCCTCCCCCATTCTATTAGAGAATAACATATCTTCGCTAGTTCCTTCAATATTCTCTAATTGAGCAACATCCCTAGCCTTAGTAATAATTTCAACTGCTTTAATATTGCTATCATATTGTTGCCATAGCTTTAATAAAGTCTCCCCATAGTTAGAGAGGAGCCAGTCACGAATAAAATTAGTAGGAGCCGAAAGTATTATTATATTGTCAGAGAATTCTAAGAAGCCAATCTTACTGAACCAGCTTTTATAAATCGCCTCGCCATAATATTTAATAATATTCTCTACTACTTTATGCCACAGATCTTTATAATCCATCATTTTGCGCTATTATAGTTTAACGAAGCATTAAGTGCTAACTAACGCATCAATGGCTGTTATCATTAAACCTCTTTTTTTTAAAGCTTTGAGTGCTTGTAGTAAGGATAACATTTTTCTAGCCAAATGGTACGTATCTAATTAATTAATGTAGGTGTTAACTTAGATTTTTAAGGAATAGTATACACGTATTTAGTTAAATCACTTATAGTAGTAGGTATTTAAAACTTGTACTTGATGTTCTTAGGAACCTAAGTTAAATAATATTATTAATAGATAAGTTTTGCAAGATTTTTAAATTTAATGATTAAAAATATAAAACGTACTTTAGTTAAAAAGCTAACTTACCAAAGCAACAAGCGCGGCTGTAGAGAGATGCAAATCATCTTAGGCAGCTTTGCTAATCAATATTTAGAGAAAATGGATTTAGAAAATTTGCAGCATTTTGCCTTACTTCTTCAACAAAATGACTGTGATATTTACAACTGGCTTACTAAGAAAGCCCCAATTCCTGCTAATCTCCACTCGTACGTCATGGATAAATTACTAAGCTCTATATTAATTAACAAGCAATGAATACTCACAAATTGTCTTTTTACGCTAAAAGCGTCTTCATATCGGAGTACGCTAAAGATAAGGGTCATAACATCTTATTATTATCAGCTACTGAAGACGAAGCAATAAAGCTTTTTAAACAAATTTCTTTCCTAACTGGTCATCTTACTGGATTAAAAATATTTTATTTTCCAAGCTCCGACTGTCTGCCATATGATCGCTTATCGCCAGATCCTCAAATCACTTCGGCAAGAGCAAATATATTAAGCCAGCTAGCAATCACCAGCTCTAAGACTCAAAAATTAATTATAACTAATGCAGTTAATTTGCTGATTAAAGAGCCTAGCCCCAAAATCTTGGCAGAAAATAGTTTAAGACTGTATGTCAATTTGAAAATCACTACTGAACAATTAGCAAACTTTTTGGTAAAAAGTGGTTTTCACCGTACCAGCACCGCTGTTAACTGTGGTGAGTTTGCCTTAAAGGGAGAGATTATTGATGTGGTATTAACCGATACGGAAGCCTATAGGATTAATTTCAACTGGCAGCAAATTGAATCGATTAAAAGCTACGACACTTATAGTCAAATATCGCAATTGCCTAGCAACGAACTGATTTTGCACCCTACAGCCGAGGTAATGTTAACTCCTGAGACAATTAATAATTTTACCACTAATTATGTGCATAATTTTGGTCGCAATTTTACTAACGCTCCTGTATATAGAGCAATATTGGAAGGGAAAAAATTTGCTGCTTATGAACAATTGCTGCCTCTATTTTATCAGCAATTAAGCTTACTCAGCGACTATTTGGAGGCGCCCGTCATGATTTACGATAATTTATGCCTACAATCTATCCTAGAATGGGAAAATAGCTGCAAGGATTTTTACCAAGCGCGCCTTCAATCTAACGAAGCAATTTCCACTTCTTTATATCCAGCACTGCCGCCTGAGCAATTATATATCTCTAGCACTAATTTTAAGGAAATATTAGCGCACTCTCCTCACATTCTCCTAGAAAATGATGAAGAGGGAATAACTTACCCGAGGTTGCCTCTTACCTTATCTTTGGCGGTGCCTTTTAATACGTCTTTAAGTGCGGGAAGACTAGAAGTCAAAGCTTTACCAGAGAATAAAAGCGCTTTAAGCCAAATGTTTGAGTTCATAGAAAGCAATAATCATAAAATCCCTTTGGTTTTTTGTCATTCAAAGAGTACGGCAGAGCGTTTTAAAAACATCGTTCAAAATTATAGTTATCGGTATTTTGAGGCAAATAATATCTCTGACGCAAAAATAGGAGTGGTCAATCTTATTCATGTTCCTTTAGATTATGGATTTTGTACTGATCAGTATATTTTTATTGCCGCCCAAGAAATATTAGGACAGCCTCTTAGTCCCATCAAAAAAAATTCACGGCAACGTTTAAAAAATATTTTGGCGGAACTAGACGCCCTTACAGAAGGCGCCCTCGTTACTCATCAAGAACACGGGATAGGTCAATTTCTGGGAGTGGAAACAATAGAAGCTGTAGGCGTTAAGCATGATTGTTTGAAAATTTTATACGCTGGCAACGATAAGTTATATGTGCCCGTAGAAAATATGGAAGTTATCAAAAAATATGGCGATCATGAAGCAGAACTTGATAAACTAGGCAGCAGCAGCTGGCAAAGGCGTAAAGCCAAAGTAAAAAATCGGATTAAAGAAATAGCAGAAAAATTATTAACTGTAGCCGCTCATCGCAAAATGGTTAGCATAGAGCCAATTTTATTTGATGAAGAGGGTTATAGCAAATTTTGCTCTAACTTTCCCCATGTGGAAACGGAAGATCAAATTAAAGCCCTTACTGACATAAAAGAGGATTTTGCTGCGGGCAATTTAATGGATAGGCTAATCTGCGGCGATGTGGGCTTTGGTAAAACTGAGGTAGCAATGCGAGCAGCTTACATGGTTGCCGCATGTAAAAATCATGAACATGCCCAGGTAGCCATTATTGTTCCGACTACAATTTTATGTAAGCAGCATTACTCTCGCTTTTTAGAGAGATTTGCATGCTCTAGAATGAATATAGTGCAACTTTCGCGTTTTGTTACTCCTGCTGAAGCTAAAAAAGCTAAAGAATTAATCAGCAACGGGGGAGCAAAAATAATAATAGGAACGCATGCATTACTTTCTAAGGAAATTGCCTTTAAAAACTTAAAATTATTAATAATAGACGAAGAACAACATTTTGGAGTCAATCAAAAAGAATTGCTTAAGGAACTAAAATCTAATGTGCATATTTTATCTCTTTCAGCAACCCCAATACCTCGTACTTTGCAAATGTCGTTGGTTGGACTGAAAAGTTTAAACCTAATTGCCACCCCTCCTATAGACAGGCTAGCAGTGCGAACTATCATTACTCCATTTGATCCAGCAGTAATCCGAGATGCTTTGCTACGAGAATATTTTCGAGGCGGCAAGAGCTTTTATGTAGTTCCAAGAATAAAAGATATTCCAGATATTGAGAAAACGCTTAAAGAAAACGTTCCTGAGTTAAAGTATAAGATTGCTCATGGACAAATGCACGCTGTTTTAATTGATAAAGTAATGAATGAATTTTATGAAGGAGAAATTGATGTACTGGTTTCCACTACTATAATTGAGTCAGGGATAGATGTTGCTCCTGCTAATACTATTATTATCCATAAAGCTGATCAACTTGGACTTAGCCAGCTATATCAATTAAGAGGCAGAGTAGGACGCAGCAAAGTAAGAGGCTATGCTTATCTCACTTTACAAGCTAATAAGCCAGCTGCCAAAGATGCAAAAAAACGCCTAGAAATAATGCAGATAGCAAGCTCTTTAGGCGCCGGCTTTACTATCGCTAGTCATGACATGGATTTGCGAGGTTTTGGTAATTTGGTCGGTCAAGAACAATCAGGACAGATTAAAGAGGTAGGAGTAGAGCTATATCAAGAAATGCTAGATGAGCAAATAGCTTTACTGCAAAATCAATCTACCAATCATGAGGAAAAAATGCGGGTACCAAGCATTAACTTAGGATTATCCATTTTTATTCCTGAGGGCTACATATCAGATACTACTTTAAGAATCGGGATATATAGAAGGATTAGCAATTTACTTGATGCCACTGATGTAGAAAACTTTCAAGATGAAATAGCAGACCGTTTTGGAACCTTACCGGCAGAATTTAGCAATTTATTGGAAATAGTTAAAATCAAACATACTTGCCAGCAGTTAAATATTGAAAGCCTAGATGCGGGTACTAATGGCTTTGTAGTAAAATTTTATAACAATGCTAACCCTAACCTAATTTTAAACTTTGTCAGCAAAAATCCAACTGCTGCCAAACTTAAGCCGGACAACAAGCTAATCTTTATAAAACAACTAGACCAATTAAATATAATCAATGAAGCTAAGCAGTTTTTTAGCTATTTATCAACTGAGAAGCCAAGCGATTAAATTTTATGTTGAACGACTGGCAGCAGCATGCTTTAAACCCCTTGGCATCTAATTGGGTCTGCGCTTCGGCGGGAACTGGCAAGACTAAAATTTTAACCGACCGTGTTTTACGACTATTACTGACCGGGATCGAGTTTCGTAAAATCCTCTGTCTTACTTTTACCAATGCCGCAGCTAGCGAGATGCAAACGCGTATTAATTTGAAACTTGCTCAATGGGCAAATAGTAATGAGAAAGAACTTTTTAGTAACCTACATAATATCTTGCTTGGTAAAAATCCTAGCAAACAAGAAATGCGCCTTGCTAAAGGCTTGTATGATCAGCTGCTCACTGCCCAAGATAAGATTAATATCCATACTATCCACTCTTTCTGTCATAAAATCTTAAAGCTCTTCCCTATGGAAGCCGGCATTAATCCAAGCTTTCAAATACTTGATGAGATTAGGCAACCAGAAATTATCTTAAAAATCAAAAAACAATTTTACCTCGCAGAAAACGACCAAGAATTATTTAACTTTTTCATTACTAATTTCCATGAGATGATCCTATCAGAACTACAGCAGGAGATTATTGCCCAAAAATCTAAATTTAAAAATTTATTTAGCTCCAATTATAAGTTGGATGAAGGAATAGGAGGTGCTCTTTTTTATCCTGTTTCAGATAGTGATATTCTCTCTTTGATAAAAGCGCACGACTTTAAGCCAATTTTAAATGAGCTGGGCGATGTTAGTTCAGTAGATAACCTCCTCCCATTTTTTCTAACTAAAGAGGGGGAAAAACGCCAGCGCCTAGTTAACAAAAAATTAGCTACCACTTATAAAAATCTAGTCGATGAGCTCTATAATATACAGGAAAAAGTTTATCAATTAGCTGAAAATAAGAAACTCCAACAAATGCTGGAATATTCTAGCTTGCTAAACAAATTAGCAACCAACGTTATTAATAAGTATGAAGCTTATAAAAAGGAGAATAATTTACTAGATTACGATGATCTAATTTATTTTACCAAACTGTTACTTACCGATAACCAAGCCAAAGATTGGGTGCTTTATAGGTTAGATGGGGGCATTGATCACTTACTCGTCGATGAAGCGCAAGATACCAGCTTCGAACAGTGGGAGATTATCAACTCCCTAATTACTGAATTTTACTCCGGCGAAGGAGCCCGAAAAACCAACCGCAGCATTTTCGTAGTAGGAGATGAGAAACAATCTATCTTCAGCTTTCAAGGAGCAAATATAGAATATTTTCAATTAATGAATCAGCAATTAACCGAAAGGATAACTAGCGCTAATAGTCCATTTAATATTATACAACTTACCTACTCCTATCGCTCCACTCAGGAAATTCTGGACGTAGTGCATCGCACTTTTCAGCATATCCAAAATACTAGCAGCGAGTTGTTTGAAAGCGACAATCCGAAAATCAACTCTTTTAGACAACAACATACAGGCAAAGTTGAATTATGGTCATTAATTAGCAGCAAAAAAACTGAGGACACTTTTTGGCCAATCGCGCCTGAGTTAATCAACGCCTCCCCGCCAGAAAAACAACTAGCTATTAAGATCGCCTCTTTTATTAAAAGCCAGATAGATAATAAAATAATTCTTCCTTCTACGGAGCAACCTGCGAAATATGAAGACTTTATGATCTTGGTAAGAACAAGAGATAAGTTTACCGCTGAAATAATTAGCCAGCTAAAAGCTCATGGACTTGAAGTTAATGGACTTGATCGGATGCTATTAAACCAAAATCTAGCAACGTTAGATATAATTAGCGCCGCTAAGTTTACTCTCTCTCCTTATGATGATTTAAACCTAGCATGCCTACTAAAATCTCCTATTATAGCCTTAACTGAGGAAGAGCTACATTATCTGTGTACCGAGCGCAATAACAAATCAATTTGGCAAAATATTACTGAGTATATAACCAGAAATCTAGAACAAAATACCGCTAGTTCCTCAATTTTGCTTGCCTATCAAAAACTCTCCTGGTTACTGCAAATATATGAAATTTCCCATAGTGGCAATTTTTTTGATATTCTTGTAGACGGTTTAAATTTACGTGAGGTTCTGATCACTGATAATGGACAGGAAAGTGAGGATGCTATTAATTCTTTATTGTCCCTCAGTCATAATTATGCCCGCACCGTTCATTCTTCTTTGCAGAGCTTTGTTTATTGGTTTGAAAATAATGCAGTAACAGTCAAAAGCGATATTGAAACCTCTAATAAAATTAGAGTAATGACCATTCATGCCGCAAAAGGCTTGCAAGCGCCTGTAGTCATATTAGGAGACACCACTTCCCTTCCCACTAACAAAGACATATTCATTTGGACAGGGCAAGGTGTACCCCTTGCTTGCATGCAACAATCTGGCAGTCCTAAGCTATTTCAAGAGTTAAAGGAAAAAGAGCAAAAAAAAACCTTGCAAGAATATCTGCGATTACTTTATGTAGCCATGACTAGAGCCGCGGATTACCTAGTGGTATGCGGTCATCAAGATGGCGAACTGCCCGCAAATTGTTGGTATGAATTAATTAGCAAAGCTCTAAGAGAGCTAGGCGAAGTTAAGGAGGAAGAGAAAATAGTATATGGAACGCTGCAAAGCCCTTTATATCAGTTGGAGCTCGGTCAAAGAAATGCAGCCTATTTGTCTTTCTCTATTGATAAGAAACTGCCCGTGAGAGGTAATCGCCCTTTTAAAATACCACCCACACTGCGCAAGGACATTGCCCTT
>JACCDN010910641.1_pt1 | contig 17506 bp, 19 predicted proteins | sample 7441691 | NCBI WGS metagenome assembly JACCDN01 (sample SAMN15323439, study PRJNA562643) | freshwater metagenome | isolation source: river surface water | place: USA:Blue River Watershed | collected 2017-08-16
AGTCTTTTTAAACATAGTATTGTGCTTTTTGTGATAATGTCCGTGTATATTTATATCTACATATTTATTAGAAAATATCTTAGGTGTTAAATATTTAGTTATTCCTAATAATCCTGGGTGATTCCAATTTGTAGTATCAAAGCCTTTATAAGTATCATGTGAAAATAGAAGATTAACCGGTTTAAAATTATTCATTATATCCATACTTTCTTTATCAGATAGTAATAAATGATCTCCATCTTTATATCTCCAACTTCCGCTTAGACCTAAAATAGTTATTCCATCTAAATCAATAATTGTTTGATTCATATTTGTTATATTAGCCAGTGATAAATAATCAAATCTATCATGATTGCCAAGTATTCCATATATATTATCATTAAAAATTCTCTTAAGTGTAATTAAAAATCCCAATGATATATCTCCTAAGCAAAAACAATAATCTATATCATATTTGTACTTTTCAAGTGACTCAATATCTTCTAAAGTGTTAAAATGAGTATCACAAATTACTAATATTCTCATGCAGCTAATATTCCTTCCTCTTTTACTTTGTAATGCTCTAATAACATATTAGTAGCTTTATCATATATAGTATTGTATAAGTCTTGATTCATTGTATCATTTACAAAATAAAATCCATCATATACATTAATAGTTTTAATATTCATTTCTTTAAATAATTGCAGCATAATAATATGTAAGTTTGATTCATGAATAAAAATATCAGCCTGATAAAATTTATCCATGTTAAAAACTTCATGCATTGCAGTCTTAACTGTATTTAATATCGTTCTTAGATCTAATTTAAAAGCATCAACAAAATATTTATAGAATAGGTGCTCTTTTTCCATATCCTTAGATATGAAGAATTTCCAGCTATCTTTTTTTATTATATTCTGCACATCTATATTCAACTGATCTTTCTAACATGTATATAGGCATTAATAAGAATTTGAAATGGTCTCTAAGGTCCCCTGTCCATTCCAGATTGAATTTGCATTTATCATATATTAGTTTATATATGTCCATGTTGTGTACCTCCGAATGTATTGACGGGATATACCACCCTGTTACGCTCCACTTGTACTTACTCATTTGTTTTTCCTTTCTGCTAAAGAATTAGTCTACTAGACGGATTCTCTTACCACAATACGGACAATATAACAAATGCTTCATATCGGTAGGAATTCTCCAATACGGATTATCAACATCACCATGATTTTTTGGACACATAGTTCTATAATCATATTTAATCCATTCGCAGGTATTAGCTGCCTTATATTCTGTTATTATTCCTCTTGCAGCGAGCATGGTTCTTGTTCCATCTTTTAAAGTAAATGGAAATCCACCTTCGTGACTTGCATACCATTCAGTAAATTTTTCTAAGTTTTCCATTTTTATACCTCCTAATAACCTTGTTTGTTATGTCTTTATTATATCACAATTGTGATACATAGATATTGACAAAATGCACAAACGTTTTATATCGCATTTGTGCTATATGTCAGGCAAATAAAAATCCTCGCTCAGTCCTGTTCATAAATTTCAACACTTGCAAAATTATCTGGCGAAATAGTAATTAGCGTTCCGTTTGCGTCTTCAAATTCTACATACCCTACAGCATGGATATGATTTTGAAACATTTGCTTGAATTTAGCCAATTCCTTATTTATTGTATAAGTTTTGTCGTAATATGGGTTTGTGACTTTAATTATTATCATCTCAATTCTCCTTTAAATATTATAGATTTATTATATACTTATTTATAAAATCCGTAAATAATATTTTTCTAAAATAATAAGGAACAGACTCTCATCTGCTCCCTATAATTATTCTACTAAAACGTAAGTGTCTACGTATCTTATCAGCGAATCCATAAGTTTATAAGCTAAAGATCTAAAATTTCTATTTGATCTATGCGATTGATACCTTGGATATTTAGAACATTTATACATAGTAAATGAAAACTTGTCATCCTGTAAAATCTCAAATGCTTCATATAGAGCGCATAAATCTGGATATTGTCTAGCTAAGCCTTCAAGAATTTGACCATTCACATTAGTATAATGTTCCTCTTTATAAGATTCACCATAATACTCAATTAAACCTTTTAATAGCATTTCAAGACCATTTTGTAAATCTAATAAACCTTCTCTGCTTAAACTTTGATCTGTACAACCAGTATCGAAAAATGATGATAAAGTCGATTTACCCTGTATAGCTTTTCTTCTACCAATTTTAATAGTATCTTTAGCTTCTTCAACTATTTCACAGCTGGTCATCGGACTAAGACCATTATAAGTCATTCTGTCATATTCTCTCATTCTAGCATCTTGATGACCCATAGCTCCGTCTCCTTTCATAAAAATAGAGGTCTAAAAGACCTCTAAAAGTTGTTTGTAAAATATTTTGCATATTACTTTCTTTCGAAAATAACTTTACCGGAATCAATTAGTCTATTAGCTTCAACATAAAAATCTTCATCAGCCATAGGATAAGTATCAACTCTAGCAAGATTATTCTCGCCAAGCATACGGTTTAGTTCGCAACATGTTTTAGAATACTTAGTATCAGGCTTTGTATAAATAGCGAGCCAAATATTTTCATCATTGTCAAAAACAAAATTGTCATTTACTGCGTCGCTAATAACAACTGCTCTTGTGATCTCAGGAAACTTAGCTACGATTTTTGCGATCTTGTCTGTATAAATTTGAATTTTGTTATTCATAATCTATTAATTCCTTTCGAAAATTTACAATACAATTATATACTCGCAGAGTAGTGCTGTAAATACTTTTTGTAATTACTTTTCGGATCTAGTAATCTGAGGAATAACCATATTTGCTCTCTTAACCCAAATCTTCTGTCCTTCACGAGGATTATCTCCAAGCAAATTTCGCATAATGGTTACGTTATGCATAGAAGCTCTTCGGATTGTAGCTCCATCAATTCTAACTGGAGCAAAGATTGCTACAGGAGTAATAGCTCCTGTCTTTCCAACAGACCACTCAATATCAAGAAGCTGAGTTTCAAATTCAGGATCATAAAACTTGAAAGCAATTCCACCAGCAAAATCATGCTCATTGTAGCCCTTAGCCATATAAGAATTATAATCATCAATCTTATAAACAAGACCATCAATAGGATAACTATCATCTGATGCAGCTTGTCTAAGTCTTTCAATCTGCTCTTCAAGATTATCAAGATCTACAACTTCAAATCTAGTTACTACGAATCCATAATCCTTGAGAAGAGAAAGCTTTGTGCTAAGATTCTGAGTTCCCGTAATAAGGTCCCAAGCTACAAAAGTAAGATTTCTAGTAGAACACTCCTTTGCATTATCCAATCTAATAGAGCCAGAAGCAAAGTTTCTAGGATTCTCGTACATATCTTCAAAATCAGCAAAATATTTATAAGTACAAATAACTTCGCCATCTACAATTGTTCTTTCCTTAGTAGGAATTGTCTTAGGAATAGAAGGAATTACTTTAGCATTGTGAAGAATATCTTCTCCAATCTGACCATTTCCTCTAGTCTCTGCAGAAATAAGCTTACCATCTTCATAGCAAAGAGAACAAGTAAGACCATCCATCTTATACATTACAATGGATAATTCCTTAAGCCACTTTCTAAGAGCTACAGGATCGTTATTGATCTTAGCAAGAGAAAGCATCGAGTGGTTATGAGTAACTTTTCTCAAACTGCTCTTAACATCGAAGATAATCTTAGAGGAAGGAGACTTTTCAGAAACATATCCAGTTTCTTCTTCATATCGGCAACACTCAAAATAAAGAGCATCCCAAGCTTTATCAGAAATTTCAGGATGACCTTCATCATACTTCTTTGTGTAGTAGTTCAAAAGTTCGATATTTGACTCGTATTCTTCTCTTGTCATAGTTAACTCCTAGTATTTAATATAGATATATTATACTATAGAGTGCTTATCTTGTAAATAATATTTACTTAAGCGCCTCTAACTCTTTAGCATATTTCTTGCGACCACAGTCCTTCAAAGAATTAGAAGTTAATCTAAGAATCTTTTCTACCTGCACATGGTCTTTAATAGAAGCATTTACGCTAAATTCATTAGTGTCATCAGTAATTACTACTGAAATAATCTTAAATTTATCTGGCTCGTCAGTAGATCTAGTAACCTTAAACTGAAAATCGTCTGTTTTCTTATGTCTAATAATTAAATATGCAGAAGGATCTTTGTCATTAATAAAGTCATCAGCAGAATTATAATTTAAGAAAAAAAAATTATTTGATTCTTCTACTTTTTTAAGAAAATCAATCATACTTATTCTCCTTCACTTAGCATCAGGTCTTCTCTTAGATTCATATTCACCCTTAACTACATTAAAGAGTTCATATACGAATGGGTTACTTGTTTCAGAAGAATTAGCATTGTAAGTAATATCATAAGATCCAATGCTAAACCATCTTCCAGAATGATGATCAGGATCAGGAATCTTTACTTCTTTTCCATTGATTAATTTTACAGTAGCTTCAGCTCTAGATACGCAAGGTTCAATATATACTCCTTGCTCATTAGCAACCTTCTTATAATCCATAAGTAAAGCCTTAGCATGTGCTAAGAATTCATTAAAGATAACATTTATATCAATTCTCTTAGGACCTGATCCGTTTTTACAAGTCTTATTAAGCTCAGTTCCCTTAGGAGCATAGAAGAATACCCAAACTCCTCTTCTAGAGAATTCGTATCCTACTACAAGATTGTTATCATAAAGATCGATGTTCTTTTCACAAGCTTCAACGTATCTTTGAGCTAAGTGATATAAGCCATTCATATAAGCTTTATACCAATTATAATCAATCTTAATCTTTTCTTCAGGAAGATTATAGTGAGCAAGATCTCTTTTATCAATTGTGTCAATAGACATATTGTCATAGAATCTATCCCAATCGTCAGGATTGTCATATTCAGGTCTAGTAGACTTGTCACTTAAAAATCTTTCAAAAATTTCCAACTTAACTGGATTAATCTTAGAAATAACGTAATCTTTTTCTTCATCATTAGGAGTAGTTGTTTTTCCGTCTTTTATAAAATCAACAAAAACTTCCACGAATTTGTCTAAATCTTGCTTGTTCATAATCTTAATCTCCTTTTTGTTTATAGATTTATTATATCACGGTTTCCCAATTTGTAAACTGGCAAAAAATATACCCTAGCGCCAAAGCACTAAGGTATTGTTCTCTTCCACTATTATAGTTAAATAGCTTTTCACTTATAGACCTTATCGTAAATAGATCCGCGAGTAGCTACCTCAGGATAAGTATTTTTGAAAAATCTACGCCAGTTAATAATAAGATTACCCTTCTTATTGAGTTTAATATAGTCCTTAATAATGTCTCTATCTTTATAAATATCATATAAAGCTTTCCATTGACGAACTAGTCTATTATCTACTGATGCATCAGCTTCTTGTGATCCGCGGCAGTCTATTGACATAGGTGGAAATTCACAAGTCATAAAAGCAATCTTAATAGGATAAATTCCATAAGGAAGTCCTCTAAGAAGAAGATCAGCGTCGTCAAATCCATCGTTTATTTCTTCATTACTAAGATAATTCAAGTTATACTTTTTAAGTCTATCAAGCTCAATACACATAGCACATCCAGCTTTTCCGCCTAAAGTATAACAATGGTTTCTAGCATATTTTAAATCAAAGATAAATCCACGATTATAAAGAAATGTCATGTGAGCATGTGGATATTGCTTCATAAGATATTCGTGAGCTACTTGCCACATACTAAATATATTTACTATATTAGTTTTAGAATAGTCTACTGAATATCTTTCAGATCCATCGGCACTATAGGCTCTAGCCATAAATCTAGGAATAGTATCATCATCCATTACAAAAATAGATTTATACTTTCCAGTAAAATAGTTATTTATTTCTCTTCTTACTTTACCGCTTCCAGCAATAAGATTATCTTTCATTCCAATAAAAGTAATTCCTGGAACATCAGAATAATTTTTCTCATAGGCAGCCTTTTGAGTATTTCTAACTACTACAAATACTAGCCAATAATCTTTCTTAGTGCTATTTTCTCTAATAAAATCCAAAAGAATATTATTTTCAGACGCATTATAAGAAGGAATAACTATAGGCATCTTTTTCTTAATCTGCTTTCTAGCATTTTCATAAAAATCATAAGTATAAAATGACTCGTCTAAAGTAAATTTAGATCCCATATGTTCCTCCTAATTTTTCTAATTCTTCAACAGTATTAAATGATTTAGTAGCTAAAGCTTCATTAGTTATAAGAAGAATACTGCCTGAACAATCTGTATCATTAAATACGTCTAAGAACTCAAACTCATTCCCATGAATATGATTGTATTGTTCTCCATTATAGAACTTATCATAGAAGAGCTTTAAGTATTTATAGAGATAATTTATCTTACAGCTAAAAACACACATATCGTGATATCCGTCTGATATATTATCATTATACTTAGAAAATCTAATAGCTACTTTATTACACGTAATCGGAACTACTTGTACATATGGCTCTTTTTCATATAAACAAGGGATGACACAAGAATTACTTCTTATGTTATAAAGCATCTCATATATTTTTTCACGTACTAAAGCATCTCCCCACTGAATAATAACAGTATCATCATCTTCAAAAACATGATCTCTAGAAAGCTTACAAATAGCTCTATAAATAGCATCTCCAGAACCTTTTCCAGAATTAATACTTACATAATTATATTTCTTAAAATAAGATTCATTTTCAATGGAGCATACTACTATTACTTCATCACAATATTTGCTCATATTAGCAATAGTAGTATCTAATATGCAAGTACCATTTATAGAAACTAAACATTTTGGTAATGACTGCTTAAATCTAGATTGCTTTCCAGCAGCTATAATTAAACCTAGTCTCATATAAAATCTCCAATCAATTTAAGAATAAAGTTAGTCTCATTTACATTTACTACATTTATAAAGTTATTGCAAGCATAAGCAATATCTCTATCATTTCCAGAATCAATTTCATCTCCAATATAGAGAGTATTTACTTTAGAAAGATTTAAATAGTCGAATACTGCTCTCTTTGTATTAGCTTTAGATACAATATCTACTGTAGCTTTACCTGTCTTCTTAGCAATAAATCTGTTAAGAGCTTCAGTACTAAATACTGACTCATTAAGATAAGAGCAAAGTAAAGTTCTCTCAAGTTCAGAAAGAGACTTAACTTTAATGTTGATAACACTTGATTCATTATCAAAAGTATAAGCTATACCTAAAGTATTAAGAATATTTGTAATAGTATCTACTTTATCTAGAGGAAGAATAAAGTCCTCGATAGTAGATTTTACTTCATTCTTGTAATAATTTCTAGAGTTAACGTCTGCCCATAAGTTAAGCTCACACTCTTCAAGATTTGTTCCAAATACTTCAAATAGTTTCTTTGAAATACTAAGATATATGTTACCGGAAACAATGATAACTTTGTCAGCCATCTTATTAAGCATTTCTAGATTCTCAATAGAAATCTTTCTGTCAATATCACTAGACTTATAATTTCTAGCCCAAATAGTATCATCAAAATCCAAAAGAATCTTATCGTACTCAGAAGAAATTCCATAGTAGACCTTAAAGATCTCTTTTACGAACTTCATAGGATCATGCTGACCTTTATTGTTTCCCATAGGTCTAGCAATTACCTTAAATTCTGAATTAGGAAGATGTAAACTATCAATAGATTCAGTATTCTCGAGAATAGTAAAATCATCTAGATTAAGACCTAGTTTCTTAAAGTAGCTAATAAAATCGTTACTAGTTACTCCATAAGCATCCTTATCTTCTGTATTGTTAATAGCCCAAATCTTCTTAGCCTTAGATTCATTAATGTACTTATAAAAATCCAAGTAATCTAAAGTAGGATAGATTGAGCTCCAGAAAGTACCAGTAGAAATAAGAATAAGATCACTTTCTCTAATACGATCGATAGCAGTTTGATTTAGTTTAGTAGAAATACCATCATACTTACATTTTACGATCTTATCTTCTGGATTGCACCAATTTACAAGATCTCCTTCGTCTTCAATAATATGACCACTCTTAGTTATGGCCTTAAGATATACATAAGCATCAGAATTAAGAATTACGAAATCATCAATTCCTAAGAAATCTGTAAAGTACTTATTTGTAGCTGAATAACCAATCTCACTATACATTTCTGAGTAAATAATATTAGCAATGCTAAAGTCTTTATACTTATACTCGCTAGCTTCAGGTCTAGCAAAGAAACGTTCAGCATATTCTGTAAATTGATTAAGATCCCATTTATCTAAAAGATCAAGTACGTCCTGAAGTCCATTTAGATCATATCTATTATTATAAAATTCTAGAATAGATCGATTTACAGTATCTGAAGTAGCAGCATACATTCTAGAATGATTCTTTCTAATATCAGAAACTCCTAATGTCTTAGTAACTTTTCTACAGATTCCAGTAGACTTACCAGAATCGTAAGCATTAAGAATTACTTTAACGTCGCAGTCCTTATACATTTTAGCAAGACCTTTTACGATCTTATCATTACCAGAACCGCCTGATAAAATAGTAATCTTCATTTCAATTTTCCTCCAAAACTCTTCTAAATCCGTTAGCGTAACTTAATCTATCAAAAGCAACATCATTTTTCTGAAGATTATAGATATATTTTCTAAAACTATCATCTTGTAGTTTAGCAAGTCTGTCTATAACATCATCTCTAGTATTTACATAGTTAAATCTTCTAAGCTCCTCATTCTTAAATACGAGCTTATCGTGATCGTAAGAAGCATCTATAAGAATAATATTTCCAGCATTAACTGATTCATAAATTCTTTGCGCAAGATCATTTAGCTCTTTATAGAGACCATCCCCGATAATAACAGTAGCCTTAGACTGACTCATCTTTTCAGTAAACTTATCATAAGGAACTGAATTTTCATAATTAGGATCAGACAGTCCAGCAATATTTTCAGGCTTAAAGTTCTTATTTTCGATCTTACCAAACATAGTTACATTATAGCCATCAATTCCAAAATAGAATTTAGCCATATCAAGTTCTCTCTTACCACCTCTAAATGTTCCACCATAAAGAAGATCATAAGTAGGATATTCATTATACGATAAACTATCAGTAGTTAAAAGAGGGAACTGCTCAAATGAATAATGAACTACCTTATTGATCTTTACAAACTTATTGGCAATTTCTTTAACCTTATCAATCTTTCTAGGCTGAGATACGTAAACTATATCATCTCTAGTAATCTCAATATCTTCCTGCTTATAATTAGAAGCCCATGACTTTACTGCGATTGAAGGCCAAATTTGTCTAAGCATAAGATTTGGATCGCAAAGAATATAAAATACTTTACCTGCAAAATGATTAATGATATGATAGTTAAGAATCTGAGCTCTATCTTCAGCACCACCAAAGAAGTTAACCGAGCCATTAAGAACTAGCAAGCAGTCATAATCATTTGCTGAGATCTTATCATAATAATCTTCAATATTAAATACTCTAAATTCAGTAGGTGTTTCATCTTTTCTAAGTATCTTTGTAAAAGCATCTACCTCACAGCCAGCAGTCGTAAGCATCTTAATAATAGATACTACTTCTCCTGTTCCACCACTAGTTCCACTTGACGATATTGCTATTCTTGCTCCAAGTTTAAGTACTGCTACTTTCATTATTTAATTTCCTTTCTCAATATAATCTAAAACTTGCTTAGCTATAGAATATGGAGTCTGTTCCGTAGTATTAAATTCAAGAACAGCGATTCCTTTTTCTATAAGCTTTTTCTTATATTTATTAAATAGACGTTTATCAGATTCAGCATTAATAGGTGGTTCGTTACTAATTAAACATCTAACATGTCTATCTTCTTCATCTACATCTAGATAGACCACGATAGGCCTATACATTAAATTATAATCATAGTCACGACTATACTTCTCTGCATAGACCATATTGGATAATAAACCGCGAGACTGGACGATATATTTGTAGTTTGATAGTTGCGTAATATATGCTTTTATAAGGTCTTTTCCAGTCTTGTCGATTCCTTCTATTTCTATAATATAACCAGGTACCTGCATAGTAAGCTCCTTAATTAATTTTATATATTATATCATAGGTTGTCATCTCGGTAAATCAAATTGATCTTTAGGTATACGCTTATTATTTTTACCATTATTTATCCATTTAAGATTTTTAACAGTTTTTCTCATATACTACTCCAATGTATAAATAAAATTTCTTTCTCTAAGCATCTTTGTAAAATCACTTCTACAACTAAATGAATTATCAATCCAATCGCACAACTCATCTTTATGCTCAATCAATTTTTCAATATTAAGTCTCTCATCGTTAGTTTCCATAGTACCATAAGCTACTTTTTTAACAAAATCAAAATCTCTATCATAAAAATGAATACTCATTGCGAAATGTGTATAAGTTCCAACTTCGATATCTAATCGCTTTGCGATATATTTCTGTAAATAGATAAAATAAGCAATGTCATTACGCAATCCAAAATTTAAGTCGTTAGATCTCATAATACATGTACAGTGAAGTTTATTATTTCTAATTTGGTAGTTCATACAAATAGTGCACATTTCATCGTTAGTATCGATTACGTTTTCATTTGGTACGTTAATGTTAATGACTGCTCTACGAGAGTATGGATCTACTTTTAGTAATTCAATAATTTTTTCAATTTGGTTAAATCCATGTTTTTTCTGAAGGATATACCCGTAAGCTGAATTAGCAGTTTCACCATCATCAGTAACCTTATCCCACAGATTGGAAAATTTACCAATGAATTTTAAATCATTTCTAGCTGACCAATACCAAAGAAGTTCTGCGGCCACGTACGTAAGATTTGTACCGCCAGTTAGTAATGAAACATATTCACAGTCGAGATCATTAATTTTCATCATGTAATTACATAATTCTTTAGTATTACCTCTAACATTTCTAGTTTCCATTACATGACCAAAATCTAAAATATCATTGCATAACTTTTTATATGCAGAGTTTACAGTAACTTTGTTAATATGTTCTTTAATCCAATTATCTAAATTGTCATAAGCGTTATCTTCTGCAATATCAATTACATAGAAATTCTTATAATCACCAAAGAAATTAGCCATCTTTGCTGCTACTTCATTATATAACTCACACTGTTGTTTGATTTCGGCAAGGTAATCTTCCTCACCACGTTCAATCAATCTCTTCTTAAGAATCTCAATGTCTGAACAGGTAAAGATAATATATATGTCATTATTGTCTTCTACTCTTCTAAGAGTCTTAAAAAACTCTTCCTCGGTAAGCATTGCAGGTCTTCCATAAATCTTAGGAAAAATCATCTCACCAACTGAAAATCTATCAAAAATAGTATTATCATGATAATCTAATAAGTCTAAATGATATTCTAGCGTATTTCTAGTAGTAGCAGTAGAGTGTATAATTTTCATATTATACTTATCTCTAAGTTTTTCTCCTAATGTAGTTTTTCCACATGAATCAGGTCCACTTAATATGACGTTCATTTATTTTCTCCTTCTGTTATAAAATATTGTAACCAATTTTTAGAATATTTAGTATTCACATATTCTATAATTGGTTTAATTTCCTTCCAAGTAAATATTTTAACATTATGTTCTAACATACGGTGATGTTTAGCTTCATATATATCATCTTGACTTCTATCATAAGGATTAATCATTTTTCCATCCTTAAAGAAATGATCACTTTTTATTTCTACTAAAGTATTATCTATCATAAAATCTGGAATATATTTGTTATGTATTATTTTATAATTTGTTATTTAGCGGAAGTAAACATGATATTGAAGTATGTAGGCGAATAAACATTAAAATTGTATTCTAATGCAGCTTTTCGCTCAGTAGCTCAATCATCAATATATTACATCTCCGGGTTTCAGACTATATTGACGTCTATAACCTTCTATTATAATTGCTTTAGAAGCTTCTATAGAGCTTCCTGTATAATCAGTAAATTTTACTTTAGAACAATATTTATCACACCATCTCTTTTCACAGGGATGAACAGAGAACACCTGGCACTTATCAGAAAGATAGCAGTTTCAGGATCTTCTGATTCTTTTTCTAGATACTCAATCAAAGGATAATTAGGAACGCTATCCTTTAAAATATCTAAGGTCATATTATTTCCGGCTAATAGCAATGTCTGATAAGATACCCAGCTGCTGTATAAACATAATGTGTCATCAAAATCTACAAAAAATAAGCTTTTTCACAATTCTCCTTAAATCTCGTAATGTCCACCTAAATGTTCTACAGGTTCTCCATTTGAAAGTGCTTCTAAGATATAATGCTCACAAAGAGCTATCTCATCTTCTGTCATTACTAAATCATATTTACTACAAATTAGCAACCATGAATAACAATAATCTTCAATATTCTCAGTAGGAAGATAATCTAAAGGTCCTTTGTCTGACTTACTTCTATTAGCAGAGTTAAGAACATCTACTCCTATCCACTGGTCATAAGCATATTCATTTCTCTGTTCTTCTGTCCAAGCATAAGCTCCTCTAATGTAAGTTGATTTGAGAGGTACAATGTGATCATAATCAAGATTACCAAAATCATCGTCATCTTTTCCATCATCCATATCAGTAATTATAGTTCCTGTATAAGGACAAGTAAATGTAAAATCATCTTGATTAAAGAAATGACCGCTCATCCAAGAATAATTATTTCTATTAAGTCTAATTCCACCTAACAAATAATTTTGAACAGGCGTCTCAAAAGTATTTCTGTTGTATGCTTCCCAGTCTCCACTTTCTACTAAAGCATTGTAATCAGGAAGTTCTTCTACTACTTCAATATCTTCAACTAAAGCATACATATGAGCTGAATCTTGAAGAATATCATCATAAGTTACTTCATCTGCTACGTCTACTAATACTGGATTAACTGTAGGTACTGGAGTAACTTGAGTTGTTTCAGTAGTTTCAGTTGAGTCGTCAGTAGTTTCACTTGTCTCAGTAGTATCTTCAGTTTCAGCTACACTAGGCGTAGGAATAAGCGGCTCTGTTTCTGTAGTAGCATTTTGATCAATTACTTCTCCATCTTCTCCTGTATAAGTAAACTCTGCTCCTGCTGAATAATTAGCAGCTAACCACTTAATGAATGATACAGAAGTTGTAGTAGATAAATCTATAGTCTGTCCATTAATTCCAACTGATAAGATTCTAGTATAAGAAATATCTATTCTACCAGCAGGAATCAATCCATTTTCATTAATTTCTTCTGTTGGATAAGTATCTGGCCCGATCTGAAGATCTGGATCTTCTGTTTCAAAAGTAAATTCAGTTGAATCAGAATTACCGAACGAAGGCATTGTAGCGTCGTCAGAAGACAAGTCTGGTAATCTACGTGCTAATGTAGCAAATACTCTACTAGGATCTTTTACTTCTAAGGTTCTAGTAAAAGAATCCCAGCTATATCCACCGATATATAGAACTAAAAGCATTATTATAATTACTATACCTGTTCTGAGTAATCTTCGCATAATATACCTCCTTAATCAATATTTATTGTAATTGAAGTTAATTTATGCTGCTCACCACTAAATGTATAAGTGATTCCACCTTCTACTTCAAATGTAGCATAGAAAGTATCATCAGTTGCATCATGTCTATTTGGAGCTGCATTAAAGTTTAATAATACTTCATCATAAGTATTTCCCCACTGTACGTTTCCAGGAACAGCTATTGCCATATTATTAGCATTTTCTTCGTAATTTCTACTTGAAATAATAATAGACTTACATGTACATTCTCTTAATGGCTTAGAATCTGCATCACCAGTATCAAATGTAAATATAATAGATCCAGTTCCAGTAGATATATTATCGTAAGTAGTACACATTGTAGCAAAATTAGTTACTATATCATCTGGACCCCAAACATCTGAATTAACATTATAAGGAGTTAGCTCACCGAATTTGCTTACGACTTCATCATAAGAAATAGGTAAATCTATGAACTTATCATCTATAGAAATAGAATCGTAATCAATAAGGGCACTACCACTATTAGCATCTTCTCTTATATTAAAATATAAGGTCAGATCTTCCTCAACTCCCCTGTCATAATCTGATGGATTAACAACATTTGGATCTTCATCAGCCCAGCTATCATCCCAATCAACAATAGTGTTGTAAAGTGTATCTAAAGTATCAGAATCTAAAGTTGAGCCTCCATTGTTTTCTGAAGAAGTAGTTTCACTACTTTCAGTAGTAAAAGTAGGATTAGTAGCATAAGGCTGACTTTGATTAGGATTAAAAATATTAGCTCCATTCTCTTCAGCTGCTTGTTTAGTTTTGTATATAGTAATTCCTACTACTGTTCCAGTAATAAGTAGAGTACTTATAATAATAATCCAGGATTTCTTTCCTAACTTATTCATCTCTGTATCTCCTTTTTTATTAAATTGACTTTGCGGCTTTATCGCTTTCAATATACTTTTTAAGTACTTCTACGAATGTTTGTGATTTTTCTTTTTCTGCGTTTAGATCAAATGTATTATCAGAATTATCTACTACAAGATCAATATTTTGAGATTTGTCACTTATCATATTAATGAATAGACTATCGAGAATAGCATTAATACAATAAACATAATAAATCATACAATGTTCATCTTGTCCAGTACGACAAATTCTATCTTCTACTTGAGTCATATCAGAAGGAATCCAAGCATAATCAATAACTATCATAGTATGAGCTGCAGTTAGAGTATGTCCTACTCCTCCTACTTGCATATTAAGAACACAAACTTGTTTTTCTTTATTTTGGAATTGAGCTTTAGCAGTTTCTTTAGCTTTATCAGACATTCCACCTCTAATAGCTACAACATTATCTCCAAAATGTTCCATTAGTTTATCTGCAGTATCTACAAAATTTGTAACTATAACTACGCTCTCATCAGCATTTATAAGAGTTTCAGCTAATTCAATTGCAGTATCAATTTTGTATTTACTGAGAATTTCTCTACCAGTCATTGCTAAACCAAGATAAGAATCACCTTCTTGAGGAGAAAATAATCTACGTTCAATATCCTTATAGTCAGGTTTAAATTTAGGCTCTAAAGGAATAAATTGACGCTGTTTAGTAAGATTAGGTAGTACGTCTTTCTTAAGTCTACGAACCATAAGATCACTTAAAAGATTATGTAATTCAGTAGAATTGCTACTACCACTATAATCTTTTCCAAACGGCGTTTCTTTTGGATCGCAAAACTTATCTCCAAAATGCTTAAATGCCCATTGACTACTGAAGTCAAATTTTTTGCATTTGAGCATCTTTAGAATGTTAAATAAATCTCTATTACGAGATGGCAGCGGTGTACCAGAAAGTAAATAGAGATACTCTACAGATTGCGCTAAATCAATAATAGCAGTTGCTCTTTTTGAAGTAGGCTTTCCCCAGTTATTTACAGCTTTACAATTATGACATTCGTCTACAAATAAGCACTTAAACTTCTTCAAATTAGGAAGAAATTTATTTGCTGTTTTATATCCTAAAATTGTCCAATCTTTACCAAAATGAGGTGACTCATTACTATAAAGAATCTGAACATCGGAGTCATTCTTAGCTCGCCTAATCTCTCTTTCCCAGTTTAATCGTAAAGCTTCAGGACAAATAACTATTTTAGGCATTTTTATACTTTCACCAATCAATATAGAAATAATAGTTTTTCCTGATCCCATTTCATGACCAAGTAAAGCTCTTTTCTTTTTTAAGATTTTTTCAGCATCTTCTAATTGGAAATCGTAAGGAGTAAAAGGCAAGTCTAATTCACTTAAATCAATTAGTTTATGAGTTGATTTATTAGTGAAGACTATACCATCATCCATATTCTTCTTTTCGTATGTAATTCCAAGTTTATCTAACATGTCTTTAAAGTTAGATAATTGATTTTTTCCAATAGATATAATTATCTTATCGGGAAATGTTTTACTATCCACATACTTAAGACAATCTTTAGCCTTATATTCCCATAAATCAGAAACTAGATCTCTATCATTTACATTTATTTCATATTCATATAAGCCGAATTTATTCGTCTTTCCAGTATTAGTACACTTTAGTTTAGTCTCAATTTTATTATAGTCTGAAGGTTTATGGGAATAGTCTAGACCAGAATTACTTGTTTTTATAAACAATTGCTTCCTGAGATCGCGTGCTTCTGCTTTCTCAGAAATATCGTAATTGCATAAGGCACATGCTATTAAAAAAAGATCGTAATCATTCGGCTCTGATAAACTAGCAATTCTAGATAACTGTCTAGTATCTTGAATGTTATACTTTCCTGCTAACAGCATTTCTCTATTTTTCTGTATCAGGTCCATAGTCTCTCCTATCTTAAAATATTATAAAACAAAATAATAAAAAGTAAACAAGCAATCATACATATCCCACCTTGAAAGGTGGAATCTTTCTGACTAATTTTTTCACAGTAAAATAAAATTAAGTTACCAGAATTTCCTAGAATTCTCTGATAACCTGCAGAATAATATTATATTTATATTATTTATTGTTATGTATTAATAAATATGTTATTATATATCAAAGAAGTATGACAAATCTTTCCCTCTAACAAAAAAAATGAAAAATTTATCATTAACTTTAAGAAAGCTCTGACTGCTTTTTAGACAGCCAGAGCTATAATCTTAAATTGAATGTACTTCGACGATAGATTCGCCTTTCTTTAAGTTGATAATTCTCTTACCAGCTCCGTTTCTTCCTTGTGCCTTACCAGGCTCAATGACTTCTGTTCTAGCAGTTGTCTTAATTTCAATCTTATGACCTTCATCAAGCAACTTAATTGCAATAACTTCATCATCGTCTTCTTTAAGACCACATACAGTAGCACCGACGGATTTACTAATTTGGAGAGAGTCTTTTACTCTTCCGCACTTACCATAACCATTCTTAGTTACGAAATATACGTAAGGCATTGATACGTTCTCATCATAGATAGCGAGAATCTTCTCATCTCCAGCTTCTTTTCTAATATCCTTAATAGGAGTACCTGAAGCTGCAGGCAAGCACTTATCAACTGAGTTTGACATAATCTTATACATCATACCCTTATTAGATACAAGAGTGACTTTCTGATTGCCCTGTACTTTAATATTCTTATTGTCTTCATCAGTAGCTCTAAACTTAGAAGCTTCAATTCTCTTGACACAGTTAGTATCAGTAAGAACAACGAAGAAGTCTTTCTTAACCTTAAGCTTAGCAGGCTTCTCAACAGCAACTCTGAGGTCCTGCATCTCGATATCAGTAAGCTCTGTCTTTCTTTCCCAACCATACTTATCTACAAGCTTATTAAATCTATCTAAGAAATACTTCTTCTGAGATTTAGGATTAGTGATAATGTCTTCGTTTTCAGCTTTTCTCTTA
>JACCDN011194513.1_pt1 | contig 17505 bp, 17 predicted proteins | sample 7441691 | NCBI WGS metagenome assembly JACCDN01 (sample SAMN15323439, study PRJNA562643) | freshwater metagenome | isolation source: river surface water | place: USA:Blue River Watershed | collected 2017-08-16
GTCTGCCCACTCGATCACCCAGCGACAGAGAAAACCCCATGGGGTAAGGCTGTCTCACAGAAGGCTAACGAAGGTGGCGGCTGGTTCACCTGGGTCTTCTCAACTAAAGATATTGCACCAATCGAGGCGAAGTTCGGCCGCGAAGCTATCGAAGGCCACCGCACCCGCCCAACCGGTTCTGACCTTAAGTGGAAGCAGATCGGCGTTAAAGAGATTGCCGATGTTCGCGAGTTCCCATTCTTTATCCAGTGGCTCACATCTGATCACCCATCACAAGATGGCACACCACTTTCTGAGATCGAGAAGATTGTTATCGCAGACCACGATCAGCTAGCTGACTCTTGGTTTAAAGATGAAATCCTCGCCGCTCTAGGCGATGTTGCAATTGAATGGGTTGATCCATCAACAAACGATGACCAATCAGGCATTGTCGCCGTGCATCTAACAACACCTAGCGGTGTTGTTGTTCTCGACTAAGCGCTAACACACTAGACTTAAGCCATGACCTCGCAGAAATGGCTACTCACAGGTGGCGCCGGCTACATCGGATCCCATGTTGCAGATGCCTTTCTCGCTAGCGGCAAAGATGTAATTATCTATGACTCGCTCTACCAGGGCCTTGAGTCACGTATCGAGTACCTTCGCAAGAAGTACAACAAAGAGATTCCATTGATTATCGCTGATATCCGCGATACAGCTAAGTTTGATGAAGTCCTCACCACTTACAAGCCATACGGTGTAGTCCATACCGCAGCCCTTAAGGCAGTCGGTGAATCTATAGAGAAGCCCGATGAGTACTTCGAGGTTAATTTCCATGCCACCACCAAGATGCTCGAGCTCATCTCTCGCCACGGAATCAAGAACTTCATATTCTCATCCACCGCTGCCGTCTATGGCGCACCAATTCATTCAAATCCGATTAAAGAGGATGATCCAAAGAATCCAATCTCTCCTTACGGTGCATCGAAGCTTGCTGCAGAAGGTGAAGTAAATAAGTTCTTGGCGATTTCGGGTAACCATGGAACTTCACTACGTTTCTTTAACGTTGTTGGAACTGCTGCTCCGGAGTTGATGGATAACTCAGTCGAGAATTTAGTACCAATTGTTATTAATAAGCTCAAAGCAGGTGAGCCACCGGTTATTTATGGGACCGATTACCCAACACCAGATGGCACATGTATTCGTGACTATGTTGATGTGAGAGACATAGCTAGAGCACATTTAGCTGCTGCAGATTCAATAGTGGCACTGCCACTTGCTATAAACGTAGGAACAGGCCATGGAGGCTCAGTTCATGAAGTAATCAAACTGGTCTGTAATTCAGCAGGAATGACAGATGTAATGGCAGATGAGAAAGGGCGTCGAGCGGGGGATCCTGCGTTCTTAAGTGCCGATGTCACTTTGATTACGAACACATTTGGATTTAGTTCGAAGTATTCGCTTGAGTCGAGCATAAACAGCCTGTTCTAAAGTCTTATCTACATGCCGAATAAAGGCAAACATGAAGGCTATATATGCAAGATTTCTCTGCAATAACCACATTCTTGCAGGTGATAATTGTGCGTTTGTAATAACATACACACATGATTACTCTCGTTACCGGAGCTGATGGTTTAGTTGGAAATGCACTAAAATCAATCGCCCCTGAGAACTTCTATTTTGCGACAAGAACCGACGCGGATCTACGCCTAGAGAATGAAACCCTCGCGCTGTTTGAAAAGATCCACCCGGACAGAGTCGTCCATCTTGCTGCTCATGTTGGTGGCATTGGTGGAAACATCATGCACTCGGCAGATTTTTTCAAAGACAACATACTTATTAACATGAATGTGCTTGAAGCAGCCCGAAAAACTGGTGTGAAGAAACTCATTTCATTCATGTCAACGTGTGTCTTCCCTAACGAGGGTCCGTATCCACTCGAACCGCAGAATCTTCATTTGGGAGCGCCTCACCCTTCGAATTTTGGTTATGCGTACGCGAAAAGAATGCTTGAAGTTCAGACTCGAGCCTACAGAGCTCAATGGAATATGAATTATCAGATTGCAATACCGTCGAATATTTATGGTCCTCACGATAATTTTAGTTTAGAAGAAGGTCATGTTGTGCCAGCTCTCATTCACAAAGCGATGTTGGCAAAAAAAGCGGGTAAACCACTCAGCATTTGGGGTTCGGGTACCCCTAAGAGGGAATTCATTTATAGCAAGGACGTTGCTAGATTGGTCTTATGGATGCTCGAAGAGTATGAATTAGCGGAACCCTTAATTCTCTCTTCAGGTATTGAAACTTCAATCCGAGAAGTAGCAGAATCAATTTCAAGTGCTTTTGAATTGACAGAGAAACTCGAATTAGATGTCAGCAAGCCTGAAGGTCAAATTCGAAAGCCATCGAATGTTGAACCTTTAAAAGCGCTACTTCCGGAATTTGAGTTCACTGAACTAAATCAAGGGATCGCAGATACCGTGGCATGGTTTATAAGCAACTATCCAGAAATTCGCAAGTAACTCATGATTGCGGAGTCTCAACACAATTCGATGAATTGGATTGATCAGTATTTCGCGAAAATTTCAGAATATCCAGCTGCAGCCAGCACATACTTACTCTTCGATAGGATGAGAACTAAGAGACAAAAGAATAATAATGTTGAACCCGGTCTCATACTCGAGTTTTGTGTATCACGTCAAAGACGAACATACGCTAAAAACAGAATAAACCGCAGATCACCAAAAAAAACAGGAGCAAAATGAGGACTTTGATTCTTGGCGGCGGCGGATTCATTGGAAAGAATTTGGTCAGAGAGCTTTCAACTAACTCGCAACGCGAGATAACTGTTATTGATTCTTTTGTGAACAGTGACGAGAGTTACTTCAGAAAACTCTTTCCTGATGTAAAACTAATTAATGCAGATATAGCAATGATTAAAGATTTCAACGACATTGTCCTAGCGATTAATCCAAAAGAAATTTACCATTTAGCTGCGAACAGCGACATCCGCATCTCTTCAATTGACCCCATACATGATGTAAAGAATACATTCATGACAACAGCACGCTTGGTGAAAGTATTACCTAGTCTCTCGAACCCATCTGTGTTTTTTGCATCGTCAAGCGCTGTTTATGGGCCAAAAGATGAGGCGGTATTTGAATCTGCGACACCTAATCCAATTTCCTCATATGGATGGATGAAATACACATCAGAAGTCATATTGAATGACGCTATGGAACTGGGACAGATTCAGAAATTGGTCATATTTAGATTTCCAAATGTTGTCGGTGAATTTATGACCCACGGGGTTATATTTGATTTAATCAATAAACTTCAGGCTAATCCAAGCGAACTAGAGGTATTGGGAGATGGCACCCAAGAAAAGCCATATGTACTTGCGTCAAATCTAGCAAGAATGATTTCACAAAGTCTATCTAATCAATTTTTTGACAGCGGTACTTATAATATTTCGGCAAGCGATCGTTCCAAGGTTTCAGAAATCGTTGAGACCATTTGCCGCGTTACAGAACTGAGCCCAAAAATCAACTACGGAACTTCTCGTAACGGCTGGAAGGGTGATGTTGCGGAATACGAGCTCCGAACAGACAAAATTAAATCGACAGTAATGTCGACGAGTTTTGATTTGTCCGCACATGCAATAGAAACAGCAGTCAGATTTTACTGGCAAGAAGTAAATGACCACTAATATTAATGTTGTTATAGTTGCAGGCGGTCGAGGCACGAGAAGCGCGGATCCAAGCCTGCCCAAAATATTGCAAGAATTAAGTCCTGGTTTCACACTTCTCGATCAACATATGAAGAACTTACTTCGCATACATCCTTCTAAAATTGTATTTGCACTTTCCTTCGGAAGCGAGAAAGTAATCCAAGAACTTTCTCGAAAATACCTAAAAAAATATCCATCTGAAATAATGTGGGAGGTAGAGAAGGAGCCGCTTGGAACGGCTTCCGCCGTACTGTCGGTGAAAAATTACCTCGATTCCGAAAACATACTAATAATATTGGGCGATACGGCCATCAACACTAATTACGATCACTATTTTTCGCTTTGGAAGAACAGTGGCACCAAGTTGGGGATATTCTGTCACCCAAATCTACATCCCGAAGACTCTGATGTTTTTGAAGTCTCAGCCAATCAAAACATAATTAAATTTTGGACTAAGAATGAAGCTAGAGTGGCAACTCATCCACTTCGCGCTCTCACAGGATCTTATTTTGTTAAGAACTATCTATTAGATCCTTCAGCTGGGAATCGTGGAAAGGCGGACTTGGTTAAGTTTCTAATTTCCAATATAACTTCATTGGATGATCTACTACCTATTAATACATCGAATTATTTTGCTGATACCGGAACCGCCGACAGATTGCAAAAGGTTCAAAGTGATTTTCAATCTGGAACGTTCGCTAGAAGAGGAAAATCAAATTTAGGTGCGATATTCATTGACAGAGATGGCTGCTTGATACCTGACGTTCCAAGAGGCCGAGAGAGTATTTCTAATTCCGATTTTGAAAAGGAAACGATTGAAGCAATGAAGGATGTGAACGTCAAGGGAATACCAATCTTTCTTGTAACGAATCAACCTGCAATCGCCAAAGGTTTTATAAGTGATCTAGATGTTGAAAGAATTCAAATGGAAAGTGAAATTATTCTTGCGTCACATGGGGTTATTATTGATGATTTCAAATTCTGTCCTCACCATCCTGAAACTGGCTTTGAGGGAGAATTAATAGAATTGAAAATAGATTGCGAATGCCGCAAACCAAAATCAAGAATGGCAATCGATTTAGCTACGTGGCATAGCATCAATCTACAAGAAAGTGTAGTAATTGGAGACAGTGAGAACGATAAGGGACTCGCCGAGTCTATCGGAGCTAAGTTTTTTTTGGCACGACATTCACACCATGAAGTGGGTAAAGCTCTTCGTCAATCAATACAATTACTCAGTGATAATATCTAGAACACCATTAAGGGTTAGCTTCTTCGGAGGTGGCTCAGACATAGGGTGGCATTATCGTAAGTATGGTGGCGCGGTGCTATCAACAAGCATCGACAAGTACGTTTATATAAGTGCTCACCCATTGATAAATGATGATTCAATATTGCTTAAGTATTCCAAAATTGAACTAGAGAAATTCGCGAAAGACATACAGCATCCAATTGTCCGAACGATTCTTGAAATGCGCCGCCTCAAAGGAATTGATATTGGGGTTACAGCCGATGTTCCTGCAGGCACTGGCATGGGTTCTTCCAGCGCTTTCACAGTAGGGCTACTGAATCTATTTAATGCCTATGAAAATAAAACAACTTCGATAAATGATTTAGCGCAAGAAGCTTGCTATATCGAAATCGATAAACTAAAAGAACCGATTGGAAAACAAGATCAGTATGCAACTGCCTTCGGTGGCCTAAATCTAATTCACTTCCATCCCAATGACGAAGTCGAAGTTGTGCCTATATTCCTCACGGGAGAACACAGAAAATATTTAGAGGAAACCCTTTTTCTTGTGCGAATCGGAGAGACAAGAAGTGCATCGGAACTACTTGCTAAGCAGAGGCAAAGCGCGAATGAAGATGAGAGAAAACACGAATATCTTCGTAAATTAAGTGGTATGGCCGTAAAGGAGGCGAGCCTCTTGAACTCTAATCCTGAAAAATTGGGATCTAAGCTGACCGAGGCATGGAACCTAAAAAAGCAATCAGCGCCCACTTCGACAAACGGAGTAATCGAAGAATTTTTGGAATCTGCAATTAAGAACGGAGCGAATGGCGGAAAACTTTTAGGCGCAGGTCAGGCAGGTTTTGTACTACTTCACGTTGATTATAAGAATAAGGAAAAAGTGATGAAGGGAATCGGTAACAAATCGATTGTTCCCTTTCGATTTGAACAATCTGGAAGCAGGATTATTTATGCCAAATAACTTTGATACTGACTTCAAATCTTACTTAGGTGAGCAGCACAGACTCTTAGATTTGATTCCGACTTCAGTTGTTGAAGAATTTGTGAATACGTTACAAGAGGTTAGGGCTAATAGAAGCGTGCTTTGGATCTTGGGAAATGGCGGGTCCGCTGGAACCGCTTCACATTTGGTTACTGATTTCAGTAAAGGGGCAGGAGAACTAGGTAATGGCTCTTTGAGGGCGGCGGCTCCAAGTGAGTTTGTTTCTCTACAAACAGCCTTGGCAAATGACCTGGACTATTCAGAGGTTTTCTCGAAGACTCTTGAAATGTACTCCAATAGTGATGATGTAGTTCTTGCAATAAGCGTAAGTGGAAGATCGCCCAACTTAATAAAAGCAGCAGAGTATGCAACCAAGAAAGGGCTGAAAGTTTTGTCAATCGTTGGGGAACGAGGGATGCCACTACAAGATATGTCACAATCTTGCATTATGGTTGAGAGCAATGATTATCAAATTGTTGAGAACATACAGTTAACGCTCGGTCACTGGTTTATGAAGCGATTAAGAATTAACGCAGAATGCTTATTGGGCGCTTAAGATGCGTCATGCGATATTCATATGTACTAAGAACCGTGAAGATGATGTCATTAGACTATTATCTACAATCGAGGAAAATGTAATTGACCATTCTCTTCTAAAGGTATTTGTTGGCGACAGTACGGAGCCAGATGAAAGGTTCCAAGACTTCAAACAGCGGTTGCATACTCAATTCTCAACCTTGAAGATTCAACACTTTTTTCACTTAGGTGGTCTTCCAAGTGCTCGTAATGCATGCATCGAAAGAATTACAGATGAAGAATTGATTCATTTCTTCGATGATGACGTGACAATTCCTCCGGATTACTTCTCTAAAATAGAGAAATTTCTACAAAAATGGCCTGATTGCTTTGGTGGCGGACCAAGAATTGAAGGGCTTTATAAAGAGGAAACAAGCTCAGCAAAGGAATTTCTGAAGCGGATTTTGGGCCTCCAAATGAAATTTGGGGGAATCACTAAATCAGGCCGGCACTACTGGATCCCAGATGTTGAGGGCCCTTCTATTAATGTTCAATGGATTCCAGGTTGTGCGATGTTTTATAAAAGAGAAGTTTTTGAGCTATTCACATTCAATGCAACAATGGAAAATGGTCCTGGCAGGAACTATGCCCTCGGAGAAGACTTAGACTTTTCGCACAGAGTGAGTAAGGTTTTTTCTCTAAAGTCAGTTGATGATCTTACAATTGTTCATCATCAAGCACCTTCGAAGCGGGATAACTGGCTACTTATTGCTAAAGCCTCTGGTGCACAGTATTCATATCTTCTTCGAGCATTTCCAGGTGACTTCAATCCGATAAAAATTCACTTTGGGCGAATCCTGGACTTCATAATTATGAATCGACCGCTTACTTTGAATTCATGTATCAATATTATTCGCCAGTCGATTGGCTACTTAAAAGAGTATAAGCGCGAAAGCACGGAGAAGTTAATCAATCTTGACCAACAAAAGAAGCATTAACAACGGTTGTCCGGTCTTGGAGAAGGCCGTTTGGAATATCAAGTCCTACCTGCCATTTGCTGGGCAAGATAATAATTTCTGATTCTGACAAGTAGGCAGCCCACCATGAATAAGTGCTATTAGAGCAAATAATTGCAGACGAATTCGCGATGCCAATAAAGTCTTCGATAGTGCCTATAGATTCTGCAATACTAAGATTGGTAATCTCTGATACCCAGGTCTCTTTTGAAACTAAATCAGGTGAGTCAGTAAATACCAAGACAGGAAGACTGCCAACTATATTCCTGACTGAATTGATTGCGGCGACGTAGTAGTCACCGGTCAGCACCCCATGGAAATTCGGATTACCTCCTTGTAGGTAATCTCCTCTTCGCACATGCAAAGCAATCCTGGCGATGGGTGGATTCTGTGTAAGTTGAAAGAATTTAGAAGCCTCATCCCTGATAGTGGAAGCAACTATAGAATTCTGCCAATAACCACGATAAATAACACTTTCTCTGTCGGACGTAACGGGTGGAAGTTGAAATTCAACTTCTTCCTTGATTACAAAAGAGTTATTTGGCCATTGAATAACGCGCCGAACGAAGGGCATATTCCAAATAACTTTCTGCCAACAATTCAACTCACGAATGGGGAGTTCCAACATGGCAGCGAGACCACTGATCAAGTTCGCTCTAGCACCGTTCTTCTGATTAATTGTGACATCTAAATAAACACTTTGTCCTTGAATGCGGAGGAACTGCGCTGCAGCGAGCTGGAATAGCTGGTTACCGAACCCTCCGGATATCTCAACAGAGACATTAGGACTTTTTGAAACCGACTTCTCTGACATCCAACCTCCCACAACACCCAAACACTACTATAAAGACATGATTGAGCATGGTTCGGGTAGAAGCTGTTTAACTGACTTAGCGGCAGAAACTTTGAGAATCTGCTCTCAGGCACGCGAGGGACATATACCTTCGGCCCTATCTGTTTTAGACATACTTCATACAATTTACTCAGAACGCTACGATCAAATTGTCTCAGGTGAGGATGTTTTCCTTCTTTCTAAAGGTCACGCTTCAATAGCATTGTATGTGACTTTAGCTCATATGAAACTCTTACCTTCGGAGGAATTGGGGACGTTTGCGCAATATGAAAGCAATATAGGTGGGCATCCTGATCGAACCAAGAATAAATACATAACTGCTTCTACTGGTTCTCTCGGGCACGGATTGCCTATTTCGGTAGGAATTGCCTTAGGTCTAAAAATTTCGCAATCCGTCGGGAGAGTATTCTGCCTGGTTGGCGACGGCGAACTTAATGAAGGCTCGAATTGGGAGGCATTACTCGTAGCTCATCACCATAAACTGAATAATTTGACATTAATTGTTGATTCCAATTCATCGAGTGATAGGGCCTTGGATATGGGAAATCTCACCTCAAAATTAACCGCATTTGGACTTGAAGTCGTTAACGTGGATGGCCATAACGCAATTGAGGTGGCAGCAGCAATAAACAAGATGAGCACAGGGCAACCAAGTGCTGTACTTGCTAAAACTATTAAAGGTTACCGTATTAAATCCATGGAAAGTAATCCAGCGTGGCATCACGCGTACCCAAATGAAATTGAACTATCAAAAATGATTGAGGAACTTCAGTGAGAAGTACATTCGCTAAGACCTGTTTCGAAATACAGACGTCCGATATTAATTCAGTGGTCTTGCTTGGGGATATCGGAGTGCACGCGTTCCGGGAAAGTTTTAAAAAATTCCCTGATCGAACCTACAATATTGGAATTTTAGAACAATCAATGGTTGGGATTGCATCAGGCCTAGCGATAAAGGAATTCAAACCCATACTTCATACAATTGCACCATTCCTCGTTGAGCGAGCATTGGAGCAAATCAAGGTTGATTTTGCCTATCAGAAATTGTCTGCGACATTTGTTTCAGTTGGAGGATCCTTCGACTATGCCGCTTTAGGAGCGACACATCATTGTCCTGCGGATGTAAATCTGATTGGCAGTATCCCTGGTGCACAAATTTATATACCAGGGACGGCACAAGAATTACGAAAACAATTGCTCATGATTCACGACACACAAGGAGTGAAATACATCCGAATGTCTGAAAAAGTGAACTCATCGGAGTACATCAAGGATGGAAGCGGTACAACTAAGATCAAAGAAGGAAAACTAGGAACAGTGCTCGTGGTCGGTCCTTTGGCTGATGATTGCCTAGAGCAATTAAAAGATTTAGATATTGAAATAATTTATTTCAACAATTTGAATTTAGAGACATTAAATCAGGTAAGAAGCTTGACCACTACGAATAAAGTCATACTCGTTGCACCCTTTTACGGCTCACATCTTCATTCATTGATGAATTCAATTTTCGAATTAACAAATGTTGTAGTCAGTGATTGCTCTGTACCTCTAGAGATGCACCACACGTATGGCACCTTACAGGAGCATCTAGAGCAGGCTCAAGTTTCCGGTGAAGCTCTACGGAATCGAATATTGCGAAAATTAGAAAGGCTCTAACAAATGAATATTGATCGCAATCTCAATTTGGAATCAATTGCCTCAAAGTCTATTTTGGTGACTGGAGCATCTGGATTGATGGGATCAAACTTCCTTTCTTTATTTTCGAAACTTTCGACAAAGTATCAAGGTAGTGAAGTGCATGCAGTGAGCAAGAGTGGGATTCTCCCCAAGAATATCTCTCGACTTTCTAATGTGAAGTGGCATATCGGAGACCTTACTGATAAAAAATTTCTCGATTCTTTACCTAAAGTTCAAACACTCATAAATTGTGCCGGCTACGGGCAACCAATTAAATTCAGTAAATCGAAGATTGAAACAATTAAACTAAATACATCGTCAATTCTCACACTTTATGAAAAAATCGAAGAGAATGGTAATTTTCTTAATTACAGCTCATCTGAAGTTTATGCAGGTTCTCTATCTTCATCTTGCAAAGAGGAGAATATTGGCATCACCGAAACTTCGCATCCGCGCGCAGCTTACATAGAATCAAAACGCATGCTAGAGACCATCCTTCTCTCTCACCCAAATGAAAACAACATTCGGATGGTAGCACTTAGGTTGGCCCTTGCTTATGGTCCGGGGGTGAAGGAAGATGACGATCGAGTCCTAAATAGCTTTATTCGACAAGCCTTGGACACATCCTGCATACGGATGAAGGATTCAGGATCTGCGATGCGAACATACTGTTATGTGTCTGACGCAATAGAAATGTCTCTTGCTGCTCTTCTTTTGGGCAAGGAAACGATTTACAATATTGGAGGGAACTCTAGAGTGTCAATTCTAGAGCTAGCAAAAATCATTGGAGAAATAACAAATTCAGATGTGATCACCGGGCCAGAATCCCCATACCTACCTGATGCACCCCAAGACGTCAGTGTAGATTGTTCGAAAGTTTTGAGTCACTTACCAAATAAGCAATTTGTAACCTTGGAAGAAGGTGTACGCAATTTAGTGACTAGCCACCAAGTTAACCCTTAGATATAGGCTTTATATAGTCGCGGCGTAAATACTCTTGCCAATAGTGAAAGCACTCTAATCAAGAGCGCAAGAAATAACTTTGGAAATATTTTCAATTCTAAATGGTACTTAGCGTTAGCTTTTCTGCTCTGAGCCCCAAAATAAGCGGCAATGTACAAGGGGAAGTTCCTAAAGTTATGAACGATTCCAAAAAGTGAAATATCACTTGTTATGATTTCTAGAATCTGGGCTTGATACCTTTGTTGGTACAGCCATTTTTTTGACGTTTCGATTTCTACTTGAGTAAGTTGACCTTCATGAACCCTTCCATAGTTTGCAACTCTTGGGATTCTTAAACTTGTAAATTTGCTCTTATGAAATCTATAACTAAATTCTAGGTAGGGTTCCATAACATCGCATTTGTACTCCTCTAACGAGGGGAAACAGCTTAAAAAAACTTCCTTACGGGCAACAAAATTTCCTTCAGGAAAGTGAAAACCTGTTAACATCCAGAAATGGCGCATGTCAAAATCCAAGGGCAGTGTATCTAATTTAAATTTTGGAAAAGAAATCTCACCAAGTGTTTCATCCGCATTGAGGTATATAGGGGAGCCCCATACCAAACTCAGCTCTGGATTTTCATCAAGCTCCTGACATGCGATCTGGAGCCACTCCTCGTCGATATATCCGTCTGATATGCAACACTGGGTCAAATAATCTGCTCTGACCAGAGCCACTCCATTCCAAAAACCTTCTACATACCCGGAGTCAGACTTCGTACTGACCTCAATGTGATTAAACCGACTCAAGATGTCAAGAGTGTTATCAGTACTGGCCGCATCTGCAACAATTATTTGTTTCGATTTTTCCGTCTGTCGCACTATTGAATCCATTGTGCTCTGTATATATTTGGCTAGGTTGAAGGAACAGCAGATAATTGCAACCTTATATTTCATAGGGACACTTTACACAGAGTGCTCCAATCAAACATTCGGTCCTGCTGTAAAGTCCTGAAGGAGGATTTGTGACGTTTGAAGTGTCTCAGGAACTAACTCATGGACAGAATAATTTGTTCAGAGACCAATACATACGCCATTGGATAGATTCGATTGAACGGGATACACGTCTCATCGATATTGGCGCTGGCCCCATGCCTTATAAATCGTTGATTCAGAGTCTTGGAATTAGCTACCACTCTCATGATTTTGAGAAATATCAAGCAGTAAATGAAGATCCTGGGTTACAAAGCGAGGAATGGCCAATATATGGGCATGATTTTGTATGTGATATCACCGCGCTTGAGGCAACTGGTTTTGATTATGCAATTTGTACGGAAGTCTTGGAGCATGTGCCTAATCCAGTTGCAGCTCTTTCAAACATCGCGCAATCCGTTAAAGCGGGCGGCGAAGTTCTGATTACGCTTCCATTTTCGTCCCGCATGCACCAGGCTCCCTTTTGGTTCTCCGCTGGATTAAGCAGATATTGGTTTGAACATCATGCACCGTTAAATTCACTTAAAATTAAAAAAATCACAATCGCAGGTGACTTCGTTGATCAAATGATTTCGGAGTTAGAACAACTCTTGAACCCAATTAGTATTGGTCCTTTCAGACTCGGTCGATTGATTATCAAGATATTGAAAAATAGGGAATCATTTATACGATCGAAGTTGTCCAAGGAACTTCTTGAATCTGGCGGAATTGGAATCTACGTGGAACTATATAAGGAATCATTTTCCGAATGAGTTCGAATCAAATTTTCTTCAAAAACTTTCGGAAAATAATCCACACCGGAAATTTACTGATCTGCGCAAATGGAATCCTTAGAAAGAATGCAAGAATTCTTCATGTTGGTGCACACGCGGGACAAGAAGGTAATTTGTATAGCGAGCACGGATTAACAGACACATACTGGGTTGAGCCCTTACCACACCTTGTTCAAGAACTTAAGAAAGAATTCTCCGAAAAACATGTAATTCCTTATGCGGTTTGGTCAAAGAAAGAAAAAATGAAACTCCAAATCGCCAATAATGAAGTGTCCTCTTCATTCTACAAATTTGCCTCGACAAATCCTTTCGCCAACCAAAAGACGGTTAGCGAAATTGAAGTTCAGACACTCACGCTAGATGACATCATTGAAGGCTACTTACCAGGTGACAATAAGCCAATTATCTTGGTGCTTGACATTCAAGGGTCAGAATATGAAGCCCTTTGCGGACTTAGCAAAAAGAACACAAAGAACATTTTGGGAGTGGTAATCGAAGTCTCAGAAACTCCAATCTACGAGGGTGCTGCAACCGCGGAACAACTCAGAAGAATTCTCAAGCAACTGGGGTACAACAGAATATTGAGCTTAGTTCGACCACCGACTAATCATGGCGACGAGTTATTTCTCAAGAGGCAGGAATTTCTTAGAATTGGGAATCTGTCTCGAGCATTTACTATGCGAATTCTTATAGCAGTTTCACTACTTCGATACCGGTTTCATTCAATGCAGGGATCAGATGCAACTTGAAATAGATGTCGTGATCCCATTTCATAAGGTTGATAATCTTCTTTTTGAGGCTATTAAGTCTTGCCACGAAAGCACAGGAATTAACGTTCGTCTTATATGTGTAAATGACTCGAATATTGCTGTATCACCGAAGCAATTGGGAATGAAAAGTGGAGATCTACTGCTAACTACTTCCGGAAGAGAAGGTTATAAGGCCGCTCTTGAACTTGGAGTGAAGAATTCAAGCGCGCCTTATCTCGGTTTTCTTGATAGCGATGATTTAACATCAAAAGAGCGATTTGCCAGCCAAGTAAAGTCCTTACAAAAAAATAATCTACGTATCTCAACTTGCAAAATAGTAAAAATTTCCTCGGACGGTCGTGAAATAAGGGATTTTCTAAGTTTCCCGAAGCCACCACAGTTTGATAGCACTAAGTTGTCAATTCTCTTTGGCGCCTACGGAGCAGACTCCACCCTGGTCTGTTCGGGTGAATTCGTTCGGAAAACCTGGGACAGCCACCAAAATTTCCCATCTCATTTAGCCGATTATGGCTGGTTAATGAAGGAATGCCTCGGTGAAGAAATTTACTTTGAGAACTCAGGAAAGTACTACTATCGAATGCATGCTTCGCAAATGTCGAGGAAATCAAATCTTGAGAAAGATTGGTCCTGGATTTACCCATATTGGATTGAATGGCTGAGGAGCTTAAGTTGTGAATATCCTAAAACTTCAAAACTTCAAATATCTTCGAACGTAGCCTTGATTCTGGCATTCCCCTCTTCATTAGTTAGACTCACGAAAAGCGAAAAAAGTGAACTCATCTCATTTTGCAAAAGCCTCAAACATGAAATTAATAAAGGTAGCAGTCCAGAAAAAAAGGTTTGGCATTCTGTAATCAACATTAGGCTTCTTGTCGGTACCCGCAATATAAGATATGCAAATCTTTCAATGATTTTCAAAATAGCCTTCAGATCGATGATAAGTCTACGTGATATAGATAGTTTCAGAGTGAATAAGAATGCTTAGCATAGTAATTCCCGTGAACACGTACAATCAATGGACTAAAGAAGCAATCGAAAGTTGTAGGCGAGACAAAGAACCGCTTGAAATTGTCATTGTTTTGTCTAAAGGACTCAGAGACAAGTTATTTGAAATCGAGGGTGATTTCCCCTCAACTGAAACGAAAAAAATGAAAATTCTTGTTCAAAAGGAAAGCGGATTAGCTGCAGCGATGAACGAGGGAGTACTAGCATCTTCCAACGACATAGTTGCAAGACTTGATTCTGATGACCTCCTAGTAGCGGGCAGATTGACTTCGCAATTAGAATTTTTACTGGCTAATCAGAATTACGTTGCGGTTGGTGGTCAAGTTGAAGTAATGGATATGTCGGGTAATTTGATCAGACGGATATATCGTCCTAATTCTGATTTTGCTGTAAGAGAGCAGATTGTCTTCGGCAATTGCTTTACGCACTCTGCCATGATGTTTCGAAAGAATATTTTCTTGAAAGCAGGGGGATACGATCCTAACTCCGCCGCTGAAGACTTCGATTTATGGTCGAAAATGATTACCTTGGGTAAGATGACAAATCTCGATGTCCTATCTTGTTATTCTCGAGTGCATGAAAATCAAATTTCGATTCGTAATTCTCGAAATATAATAAAGTCCAATTTTCAAATTATTCGGAGAAATATTCTCTTTATAGACCACCAAATCACAGATCCCAACTACTTTTATTGGATTCCTTTACGGACGCGATTCCTAATCAATCTAAAGTCATGGGCCTTCGTACATATTTCAGAGGCGCGGAAATCAAATATAGGGACTACCAGCGGGCTAGTTAGAGCAATTGGGCGACTAGTCCTTGCCTTTGCGGTTTGGCCTACAAGCATTTCTCGGTATTCAAGTGCCCGCAAAGTTCAATTACTAGATCCCTCATCATGAAGTACAGAAGAATGATGAACAAGAGCATATAAAAGTGTATTGTAGAGAAATGAAGCTTAAAGCGCCAACGTTTTTCATGGTAGCTCGTTTGCTTTCACAAAAAGATCGCAAGAGATTGTTTCTAATTTGTTTGCTTCAAGTAGCTTTAGGTTTTTTGGACTTAATTGGCGTCGCAGCGATCGGAATGGTTGGTGCTCTATCAGTGCGCGGCGTTCAGTCTCGCACGGCAGGGGACAAAGTCTCGCAAGCGTTGGAAATATTAGGTCTCTCCTCAAGTAGTTTCCAGACTCAGGCAGCAATTTTGGCTTTGCTTGCCACCGCGACTCTAGTCACAAGAACTTTGCTGTCCATGTACATTACAAAACGAACTTTGAAATTTCTTGCTATCCGAGGTGCTTCACTATCAACTAAAATTGCGTCAGGAGTACTTCGACATACTTCGCGTACGTTAGAAAAGTATTCTTCTCAAGAAATCATGTTTGCTACGACAAGTGGCGTGGATATATTGATTATCCGAGTTTTGGGTGGTTCAACCCAGTTGGTTGCAGATTCTGCTTTGACTTTGATCTTATTCCTAGGCATATTGTTTGTTGATTTTAAATTAGCGTTTATGTCGCTCGGATTGTTTGCGATTATATTTATATTCCTTGTAAAAAACTTACACCAGAGATCTGAAGACTTAAGTACATCAAACACGAATCTTCAAATAAAGAGTAATGAATTACTCTGGCAGGCAATTGAGTCTCACAGAGAACTCAACGTGGGAATGCGTCAAGGATATATTCAGGACAGTTATCGAACTCAACGTTTAAAGTACGCAGAGGTATCTGCGGGCCTAGCCTTTCTTCCCAATGTGAGTAAATATGTCATAGAAATGGCACTAGTCGTTGGAGGATTAATTATCGCGGCATCACAATTCCTTATTACAGATGCTTCACGTGCCGTCGGAAGCTTAGTTGTTTTTCTTGCGGCGGGATCTAGAATTGCACCGGCAGTACTTAGAATTCAGCAAAGCGCAATGCAAATTCGTGGCGGTAGAGCCCAAGCTCAACCCACCATTGATCTACTTAACGATTTTTCTAGTTTAGAGTTCTTTAAGAGTCCTCCGTCAGCTCCAGACATTCTTCACTCAGGATTTAAGCCTGAAATACTACTTCGAAATGTATCTTTCCATTATGAGTCAGATGGTGGCGATATCATTAAGAATGTTTCACTTACTATTCGTCCTGGAACACTAAATGCGATTGTCGGACCTTCTGGTGCAGGAAAATCCACATTAGTTGATGTAATTCTTGGAGTTTTAGAACCATCGGCGGGTGAAGTTTTGATCTCTGGATTTGAACCACGTGCCTGTATTGAGAAATTTCCTGGTGCAATTGGATATGTGCCACAAGATATACACTTGATTCAAGCATCGCTTAAGGACAATCTGACACTGGGATATGACGCAGAAGAAATAGAAAATGATATTTTAAACAATGCAATCAGTAAGGCCCAACTTCAAAACTTAATTTCTAGTTTTCCAGATGGTTTAAATTCAGAAATGGGAGAAAAAGGTATTCGCGCAAGCGGTGGGCAAAAGCAGCGCATCGGTATAGCAAGAGCGTTAGTCACTAATCCAAAAATCTTAATCCTTGACGAAGCGACGAGTGCTTTAGATGGCCAAACCGAGGCAAATATCGCTGAAAAGTTGCTAGAGCTACGCAATGGAATGACTGTTGTCGTAATTGCGCACCGTCTTTCAACAATTAAGAACGCTGATCAAGTTTTCTATTTGGAAGATGGAGCAATCATGGCCAGTGGTTCATTCGCAGAAATCCGGGCCGCAGTACCTGATTTTGATAAACAAGCAGATTTACTCGGACTCTAGTCCAAATTGTCCGTTTTGTCCCTTCCCCGCGACAATATAGGGTGGGATTCGTAGAAGGCTATAGATAGGGCGACGGTTCTATCTGCTTCACAAAACCGGTCTAAAAAGGATCCAATAAAGTGGCAATTAAGAAGTCTGCAGCATCTGCAGGTCCCCGCGTGTGGACCGTTGCAGAGCTCGGTGCTTTCTACACAGAGCACCGTTCAGAGCTTCTCGCCCATGCAAACCGTGTCTTGAAGGATTCAGCCA
>JACCDN011151819.1_pt1 | contig 17498 bp, 22 predicted proteins | sample 7441691 | NCBI WGS metagenome assembly JACCDN01 (sample SAMN15323439, study PRJNA562643) | freshwater metagenome | isolation source: river surface water | place: USA:Blue River Watershed | collected 2017-08-16
AAACTCATACAGGTTAAAGCGGCCAGAGTCGTCCTTGCCAACAAGAATAATGTTTTCCTTGAGGCGACGATTAGAGAATGCAGTTGCAAGACCGGCGACAGCGCCAGCGCCGCCCATAATTTGTGTAAATGGACTCTGATAATTTGCTGCCTGAGAGGAATAAACTTGATTCAGACCATTGGCGTAGCTTGTCTGCGAGTTCAGGACGTTGCCTAAACCACTCAACTGCATACCCAAACCACTGGTGATAGTGTTCGTGCCCTGGGCGATGCCATTCAGGTAGCCTGCCGCCGTGCCTTGCTGTGTACCCGCCGCACTATTGCCAGCGCTTGTGCCTGCCTGATAGAAGGTAGGTGCGCTAGAACCAAGGCCAGCATAAGTGTTGTACACGTCACCAAGCTTGCCGTAATACTTATCACCCGCCTGGGTGCGTGCCGCATTAGATGATGCAACCTGACTCTGTGCGCCAGCAACGGCAGCAGAAGTACCAAGCGATGCCAGCTTGGCGGGTGACCAGCCGTAACGCGCACCCTGCCGAATGAGCTGGTTCATTTGCTGAGTGGTGCCTTGCCGTGCGTCTGCAATTGCCTGAGATGATGCTTCATTCATCTGGCGTTGCTTGATGGCACTGGTGACGCCAAGCGCTTCATCGCGCAGCATCTGCTGGATTGGGCGCCCTTCGTTCTGGAAGGTGTTGTAGTTCTGAATGCCCTGCTGGTAGGACTGATCCATCAGCTTTCGCTGGGCTTCAACGATTGGCGCTGTTTGTTCGCGCGTTAGATCGTACTGGCGCTTGGCTTCGGCAATCTGTTCTCGGCCAAGGGCGTCTGAAATTGCGGCAGCCGCCGCAGAGGCGTCAGCTACGGGCTGATAATTTGGTGCGGCAGCACAGGCGCAGTCACAGTCGAACAGGCCGCGAAGCCCGCCGAAATCAACCAGCTTTGATTTGAGATACGAGATCATTTAACCACCTTCATCATAATGACTCGGTGGGACGCTCCTGGTCTCCAACCTGATATTGAACGAACTTTGAATCCGGTCAGAAGTGTTATGACTCCTTCCAGGATTGCGCGGTTATACCAATACGATGCTTTGCACGAGGATGTAAAGTCATCACCATCCAAAAATAGACAAGATCCATAGCAGAGGTGAACCACGGGACAGCTATTGCAGTTTGGCCGTACCGAAAACGATTTGCCGGTATTCAGGCGAACAGCACCCAGATCCTGAACTGTGCCGATTTTATGGCCGGACTCAGCGCCAGCGTTCTGGCAAGTCAGCACATTGCCGTGAAGATCTACCGCCAGCTGGTCTTTTCTGTCCATGCCGCAGACTTGATGCGAACCAGCTAGCGGTTTACCAATGGCCAGCGATTCCATGAGCTGCATAGCGCTCCACCGGATGCGCGGGAAAGCTAGCGCCAAGCCGCTCTCTGTCTGCGCTTTGATGCTGAGATACATGGCCTCTAGTTGGTCATCCGTCCATTGCGCACCGCCATAATCTGTCACAATGTCTTCTACATTCACACGGACTTCAAACCCCATGCGATCTTCGAACCAGAAGAACGTTTGCGCTAGATCAAAGTTGAGCGGGGTAATCACCGTATTGAACGTGATGCGGTTGCCGAACATGCGGAACACATCGCGGATCATTGCCACCCAAGATGGATCGTTAAATGGGTCTTCCCCACGTAGCGATTGCCCCGGTCCATCATGCGATACGGCAACACTGAATCCATTCTGGTAAAGCCATGCGGCTTTTTCTGAGGTTAGCAGGCTGCCATTGGTAACGATTGATAGCGCTGCATCAGGAAATCTGGCGCGCAGCGCAGGCACAAGGCACTCAATTTTCTGCCAGTATAGGATGGGCTCGCCGCCCCAGAACTCGATCTTGGCAGGATGCTCGTGCAACCAAGTATCCAGTTGGCTTATAAAATCAAGGGCGTCTTTATTGCTGGTAAGCGTTGGCTTCTGCCCGCCTTGGGAGCAGTAGCTGCACGCGTAGTTGCAACCAAGCCCAAGCTGAATTTTCAGGATACGTGGCTGGTACTTTCCGATAATTGGATTATCCGCAGAGAATTCAATCTGGCCGTTATCGCCGGGCGCGCCATCTACGTACGGATAGGAAAACCGCTTGAGTGGTACGCGCTCACCGGCGGTATCCAGAAGAAGGGACGGGTTAGTATCGTATGTAAGACGTTGGCCGTCTTCAAGGTGGATATCAAACTGTGCCATGTTGGTTACTCAAGCCTTTAGCCACTTGCAATCGTCTTTCCAGATCACTAGATAAACGGCATCGCTGCCATCGTGCGCCGCCTGTTTGAGACGGCATTCCTCTCTGAAGCCCAGCGCATCATCAAACGCCAGCGCTTGCGTGTTCGACGCAGCAACAATCGTTGTCATGCGGGGTGACCCCATGGCAACAAACGGATGATGCATAAGCGCCTTGATGAATCCAGGTGTTGCCCAGCGTTTGGTGCCATCGCTGCACCCGTGAAAGAAAACGTTGTGACCATTGAAGCGCTCATAGATTGCGCCTGCGATGATCTGGCCGTTATCTTCAAGGCCAACAGCGGTACAGGGAGAACGAACCTTGCCGATCTGGTTTTCGACAAATGCGACAACCCGTGTATCGGTGACAATCCGTTTCATGCCTAAAGACTGCCATGCTTGCCACGGGTGATTACTGCATTACGTCAATGATTTGATTCACTTTTTTAATGACGTCTTGCAGCGTTGCGCCATCCGGTAGCTTATCTAGCTTATTGGCTGCCCCTCGCTGCCCGGTGATCTGTTCAAGAATCTCTTTGACGGCAGCATCAAAACTAGCCCGCTTCGGATCTGGCGGTACCTGGGGAATGGCACGCTTGCTCATAGCTCGGCCAAGCCTTGCTTGGTCTCGGCAATCTTGACCGACTTAACGCGTACGTTACCCACTAGCCGGATAGACAGGATATCGCTCTTGTATCCGGATGGTAGGCTGAATGCATCATTGGTGAAGACGTTCTTGGTAAAGATTTCGCCATTCTTCCCGTAGATTGTTACAGACAGGCTTTCGCGTTCAACGCCACGCGGCTGAATGAGGCCGGATCCATTGATGTCCATGCCGTTAAATTGCCGATCATTAAACGATCCTACCTGTGTCGCGCTATCAATAAGTCCTTGGTTAAAGGCAATGTCTGCCAGATAGTTGGCCTCTTCCTGTTCAACGTCTTCTCGCGACATGAGAGAAGCAAACTCAACCTTGGCGGCGCCAAAATTCATGGGCGTTGGAAACTCGAACTCTTTGGATAGCCAGTTGAATACCATCCGCATTCCATACCCGGCGTCCCATAGATCTACCGAGTAGCCCACCAGATAAAGCAGGCCGGTTGTCGGGTCAACGTATAGCCCTGTTGGCGATAGGTTATATCGCACCAGTGACGCAGTTTCACCCGGGTTGATTACCATGAGCTGTGTGACATTACCGGGCTTGGTATAGGTTACAAAAACCATGCCTTCAGCGTAGGCGCATACCATCTGGCTTGGGTTGAGCGGCCACCACTCTTCTTTGGTAAAGAGGTTTTTTGTGAATAGATCCTGTCCGGTGCTGCCAATGTAGGCAAGCCCATTGGTTGTGGCGTAGATAACGCCATCGCCAACAGAGGTCATGCTGCGCTTGGATAGGCATGGCCACGCCTTATCAATGCTGTTATCCATGGTCACAATAGACGGATCGCTGCCCATGGCAACAACGGGCTTGGCAGACGTGCCAACAACAACAGTTGTTCCAAAATTATCAATGGCGACAATTGGGAAGTCGGTACCGTATCGATAAGATGATGGCCATGCATGTGGCTGATAGGGTTCGCTGTAGCACAGTAGGTTGCCAGAGAATCCGCAGAGCGACCCGTTGGGCAACGACATGATGCCTTTGAGGTCTGCCGGTGGGGGTAGCCAGTCGGCGGTAATTAGCTCATCGCCAAGGATGCTGGCGTCACTTAAGGTATCCGACCAGCTGCCGGTGGCTACTGGGCGTTCGGCCACAAGCTGCATGGATGCCGATGTGCCAGCGGTACGGTACAGCCGATGGTATAGCCCAGTCTTGCGCCATGGGGTATCTCGGGTGTCTGCCGGTAGATCGTTCAGGTTAGATACAACCCATGACCCATCAATTTTTCCAGTGACAATATCGGATACCGCTGATGGGGCAGACTCCTCACCGGTGTCTGGATGGTAGTAGGTAACGCAATAGATGCGGTTGATGTCGCTACCGGCACCACCGCTGACGCTTACGCTTGGTTTATTCGTTGGGGCTGGCAGTCCAACGGCATAGAAGCTGGCACCAAACTCAGCGAAGGTTGCGTACTTTGGGCAGCCGTCCCCAGTCCAGTAATAGCGCGGCGCAACGTCCGAACTAAATGGTGCCTTGGCAACGTCAATATCGTTATCCCAGGCAAACCACTTCTCTTCACCGTTATATACGGCGCGGTAGGCGGTCTTTTTGGGGTTGCCGCCAGATGGTGCGTAAACCATCAGCGGTGGCCGAATCGGGCGAATCTCACCAGATGTCAGGTTGATATTCTCCGCTTGCTGCGCCGCAAGATCAGGCAGCAGTCGTTCGGCGGTGCGCGGTACCTCCGCCTGAAAACCGACAAGTTTCAATCCAGCCATGGCAACCCCGTCCTTACCGTTCGTGCGTTAGGCGAAGTCAGCCGCTGTAAAGCCAAAGCGCTCAATAGTGGACAGGTCGTCAATCTCAGTCCAGATTGGATCAAGCTTTGGTCCGGTGTATTCAGGCTTGTTGTAGTCGGCAGGATATGACTGCGTGTCCTGCTTGCGCTTCATCGTGCCTTTCAGATAGGCCATGAACTGCGCATGACGCGGCGTACCAGTAACAGCATCCAGATCGGCACGGGTATTAATGATAGGCAATTCCATAGCGATTCTCCATCCAGTTGAAAAGATTGCAGGTGTCTGCCCATTGAGCGTGGCCACTCCATGAGCCCATAAACTTGGTCAGGTTGTCATACTCGCCACGAGAGACATACCGTTTCACTTTGCGCTTGGCGCGGATAACCGAGTCTTTGCGTAGTAATTTGTAGTTGCGCCATATCCGATAACCCAAGAAGTTGACGCCTTGAGATACGGGATGCGCGTGCCAGTGGCTAATACGCATACCAAGGCGATCCATTGAGAACTGCTGGATCATGGCAAACTGATCGCGCAGTTGGTGAATATCGTTGCCAAGTATCACGATGTCATCCATGTAGCGCGCCCAGTAGGCGCAGTCCAACTCTGAATGGATATACCTGTCCACAATACCACCCACCAGATTGGCTGTGAGCTGACTGGTCAGGCTGCCAATTGGAATGCCGCAGCCCCCATCCGGCGGGATAATCTCTGACAGAAGATCCATAGTGCGATAGCAAGCGATCTTGTTGGCGTACACGGATATCGCCAGATTGCGGTTGATACTTGGAAAAAACTTGCTGTAATCGGTCTTGAGAAAGTGCGATACATCCGGTCGCCGCAGCTTTGACTGCACGAATCGAACGCCAGCATGTGTTCCGAACCCAGCCCGACAGGCAAACGTATAGGGCAAGAGCGTAGACTCCATAATAGGGCCAACGATGTTGCATAGCGCGTGCTGCACTAGCCTGTCTTTGAAGTCGAGGGCGGAAATCAGCCTGACCTTTGGTTCGCGCACCGTGAAATGGCGGTACTCGCCAATCGTGTATGCGCCATCCAGCAATTCTTCCCGGAGTAACCCAAGGTTGGTAAGCGCGTACTCCTCGAACTCCAGACAGCCGTAGGTAACCCGCTTGCCTTTGGAAGTCTTTCGGTAAGCAACCTGCATATTGTCGGGACTGGCAATCAGATCGATCAGTCGTTTTTTTCGCTTCATGGGTAGTTGTCGGGCTCGCCGTTCGATACTTCCTACCAGGCGCTATCCCGAACCAAGTAGCGTGCATCCATCGACGCAAGACCGCAAGACCGCGATCTGCGTCATAAAGCTTGCTTATCTGGTTAGACTTCCCTGCGATATAAAACAGCTCAGGCTGATTAAGCAGGGTATCTAATGCTATGATCTTTGCTCGGCCATGTTTGCCCGGGATGCTCTGCATGATTGGATACAGATAGTCTTCGACGCGCTCGTACTTTTCGACGATTGCCATCTGATCAAAACACATTGACGCATCACGGAGCGGTTGCATGGCTTTTTGACAAGGGCTTTCGCCCTTGCCTTAAGAAAGAATCAGGTGGTCACAGACGAAGCGCGAACCGATGCCGCTGGACGAGGCCGAGGCAGCGTTGGACCAGACCGAGGAGCGCGAGCCGCAATTCGACCCGTGGCCCCAGTCGCCGCCAAAGAAGACCGCGTTCGGCGCGTTGTACTCCGAGCCAAAGCCTTCGGTATTTGCGTTCCATCCAGTGGTGTTATAGGCGCCGCCGCGGTCATCGCCCCATTGCCACATGACGCCAGCAACTTGATGGCAACCCCACCTTGAGATAAACGCGGCAATCAGGCTGGTAACGCCAGGGTCGCTACCGTTCTGAGTCGCTTCAGTCGTGCCATAGGCCAGCGCCATAAATTCGCGCTGTGTTGGCAAACGTTTACCAAAGGCTGCGGCAAGCTGGCAAGCTTCAAACCAGGTATAGCTACCGTAGCTGACTGAACCGTTACCGCCAAACATAGCAGGAATTTTCGGTGGGCTAGATCCATCGGCAATAGTCACGTTATAGCGTGACGAACCATTGGTAATGGCATCCACCCCAGTCAGGTAGATATCAGACCAGAAGGCATCGGCTACCAGCGTCATACCGCGAGGATCCACGCAAGATGGACGGAACTTCATGTCCCAGAATGAATACTCATTGATCTGAGCGGTCGTGTTGCCACCCGATTGACCCGTTGCATTGCCTCCGGGTGCGTAGTGGAAACCACCAACCTTCATACTATTGGTTGTTGTCCAGCCGCTTGGATACGAGAAGTTGCTATCAGCACGGAACGTGCCATCATCACAGGCATAAATCGCGTAATCCGTACCGCCATTCAGTGCTGGCATGATGATCGACGTAGCAGATACCGTCTGAATCAGCTTGCCGTTCACCTCAAAAATGTTGTTCGCCTTAACCGAAGCAGAGCCGCCTGCCGTCTTGCTAAACAGAGAAGTAAATGGATCTGCCTTGAAGAATGTACCTTTAACAAACTCATGGCGCGCCAGCGGGAAACCGCCAGCCGTAGCGCCATCATGGACAACTACGGTCTTCTTCGTGGTATCAATTGTGATTTCACCGATGGCACCGGTAAAAGTCGCGTGTTCTGCCGTTGTGCCACGGCGGCGCTGGCGTTGTGTAGACATTACAAAGCTCCATCATCAGTGGTTGAAGTAGCCGATAACGTAATAAGTCCGTCATCAGTGATTGATGCGCCAACCTGTGCGGCCAGTGCATTAATATCGGCAAGGCTTTGAGACGCGCTAGATGCAGCAGCTTCAGCAGCGATTTCTGATTGCTCCGCCTCATAGGCTCTGGCAAAAGCATCTGTAACAACACCGGCTGTAACGCGTAGCGCTACACTATCCCCAGCCTGCCAAGCTCTTGCTGTTGTTCCTTCTTGGGCGCGTGCAATGGTCAGACTTGAAGAGCCGTTGTCATGGCGCGTTACCTTGACGATCTCCATATTCAGCGCCGAGTCTTCCAGCGTCAGATAGGTGTAATCCGTACCCGTGCCGCCCTGATTGATAATCGGGAATTTTGCGGTGTCCGCAGTCTGAATCGTTAGCGTGGTACCGCTATCGGTAATGCCTGCCGCAAGGGTTGAAGCGCAGTTATTCGCTGCCTTGTACATTCTGGCCTCCGTTCGTTGGGGTTACTTTTCTGAAGCGTCCGTAAAACGCCGCCATCGACTGCGCGGCACGATTGTTATTAACGGACTCATCATTTCTGCTTTCCGCGCGTCCCACGATGTAGTCAACGACCGCAGACTCTAGGGTTGCCGGAAGCCCAGTATCTTGATCAGCGCTGTAAGACTCAGGCACTTTCACGTAGATAATGTTCAGCTTCTGGCCAACCGGTGCTTTCGGAACAATCATGAACCGCATGGGTTCGTCAGGTATCGGAATCCAGTGCTTTGCCGTACCTGCGGTATCTGTCATCCAGCCCGGGCGAAACTGATCAAGAATCCGTCGATCAACTGGCGTGATTGCTGGACCGTCTTTAATGCCAATGATGTTCACAAGCGCCAGTGCGTTGTCATAAGGCACCTGCTGAAGCACTGCATTAGGCGTACATTCCAGCTCGCCGTCTGTATGAAAATACTGCGGCGCCACTTCGCACAGCGCATCAAGCGCGTCATTAGCGTACTTGAGCAAGTCTTCTGGCGTGTATCGATAGCCAGAGGCATCCGTATCGTTCAGGATGCCACGGGCTGTGTCGATAGGAGAGTTCAGCTTTAATCCCATCTTATGCCGCCGTATCGCCCTTAACCGTCAGGGTCATGCCATCGTTGTTGTAAGCGGCAGCACCTGCTGTAACTACACGACGAACCCAGATAGCCTTGTGAGCACCCGGTGCCAAGTCGCCAATAGACAGCGCAGCGCCTTCGTTAGCAGCCAGCCCAAACGTAACGCCTGTGGGCGCAGTGTTCTCATTGGCCACGGTTTGCTCTGTGCCATTAACAGCTGACGTGCCAAGGCCAATAGCCGCTTCCGTGTCAGACGATGGCGTATTGCTAGCAACCCATACCTTGGTGCCATAAAGGGTTAGGCTGGCATGGCTGTTGCGTACATAGATACAGCGATACTCAGTATCACCGGCAGCAGATTCGTCGCCAGATACGTAGTCAAATAGCGCATTAACCGATGAGCTGACGGCATTGCTGGATAAAGCACCGCCCAAAGATGCGTCACCAGACGCGTTGCTGGCGCCGCCAGACAGGCGGAACACGATATCAGTTGCAGTGATTGGCATCGCCAACTCCTTGTTCTATGATCGTTACAAAGTGATTTGCCGGGACAAGGCCGGCCTTGGTGTCTGCCGCTGTCAAACCAGCGGATAAACGCTGCGTGCTTGCCGATCGATCCCAGAAGAACCGTTGGCAGCGTCTTGCCTGGATACGAGCTGACCAGTCAATTAGCTGGCTACCACTGGTGGGTACGCACACATCCCAGGTTGTGTCTTTATCGGACGAGACAGGCATGGCCATGTCCCAGATAGATTGCAGGTCGGCATAAAGCCTATTGCGTAGCGACCAGCCAAGCCCCTGTTCAACAGCAATGTTTTCTTTAATGACCCAGACAACGGCCTGATCGCCAGCGATATGCGCCCGAACATTCCATCCAGTGCTGGCATCTTGTGCGGCATTCTGTCTTGTGTGCCATGAGGCATTCTGCGAGTCAGAAGCAATCTGGCGCAGAACCCAGTTCAATGACTGGGTATCAACAACGATACGGCGCACGTCCCAGACTGCGGCATAAGGCTGGCGTACATCCTGCCGAACATTCCATGCGCTAGCTTGGCTATCTTGAGCAATAGCTCGAATGCCCCACACAGCAGACTGCGAGTCAATGACGCCTTCGCGTAGCGTCCAGGCACATTGAAGCTGGTCAATGGCGTTTGCCCTGACACCCCAGCTTGCTGATAGGCTATCAATGGCATTGCTCATTAGCGACCAGAGAATGGATTCACCGCCAACCGCATTGATGCCATTGGGATCATTAATGGCATTTCTGCCGTAAACGATGGTGTTATATGCCCCGAAGTCCATCGGTTAGCACCACCGTGGGCGGGCAGCAATTCTGCCGCGACCGAAACCTTTGGCCGCTTCAAAATTAGCGCTGCCCATGCTGGTCATAAACTCAGATGCAAAGCTTGCGGCAAGCGCAGGATTTGCCCATGGCGCATCTTTGTAGATCATCAGCTTAGACTTGGCACCGCAGACAATAATGTCGCGATAGGCAGTCGCCAGATGATCAGGGAGGCCAGTTGCACTATCGCTTGGTTTAACCGCAACAAAAAACGTGAGCCCCGTCGATGTCGCATCTAGCGGTACCGGATAAAGATCTACGACTCCGGGCATACTCTGAATTAGATTGTTAGGCGTTCCTTTTCTGGATCGCCAGTCGCCCATTGTCGGATCATCATCAAGCACATCCGGTGAAATAACGGCAATACGCTTGCCGTCATAGGTGCCGTGCTCAATGCGAACAAGATCAAGACCATCGCCGACAGCAACAGTTACCGTTGCCTGATTTGGAGAAATCCGAACGGGCGCTGTTGTTAAACGCCACGCCCGGGTTTTCTCAAAGAATTGCTGTGCCGCCCGTTTTAATTCCTGTTCGGCAACCATTGACGGGCAGCCAACGACATGCGGTAGCACGTCAGGCAGAAAGTATGACCACTCTCGCATAGCGTGCTACCCCTGCCTTACTTCTTCTTGCCGCTAACTTTGGCGGTTTTTTCCGGTGTTGCAGGCGGCGTATTCGACTCGACAGGCAAAGAATTCGGATTGCCTTCGTCTTCATCACCGGCAGCGTCATCGGCATCCTGGTCTTCGTCATTGCCGCCAAGAAGCGTTTCGGCAATATCAAAATCATCTTCATCGGCGGGATAGAACTTGCCGCCAGCCAACAGGCTTGCAACCGTCAATTCGCAAGGGATATCAAACTCGATGTCGCCAAACGAATTCTTGTTGCCTTCGTACACGGTGCCGTCTGCACCGGTTACGCGTAGCGTGCCATCTCGGCGCGCTGGAATAGTCGTCAAAAGCTTCATTGCTTTATCTCCAAAGAAGTGAGGGGGAGCGCACTCCCCCTCGACTCATAACGGCATTGCTGCCAGCTCAGAACAGAGGGGTTTAGACCTGGCGATACAGCAGCGTCAGTCCAACCTGACCAGCGGCCTTAGTAGCGGCAGCGGCGGTGAACTTGATACCGACCTTACGATCAGCCTGAGTGGCCGAAACGCGAGCCAGTGCCTTAGATAGCACCTGCACTTGGCCACCAGCTTGGAATACCGTCAGGCCAGCACCGAAGACCGTAGCCAGATCAGTGCCATCGGCATTCAAGATGCCTACCGATGCTTCTATGGTTGGCGTGCTGTGGGTGTCTAGATCGTCAGAATCAACGAGCAGGGCAACCGGGACGCAACCAGCTGGCAGAATGCCAACGGCACCGATATCGCCTTGGTCAAGATCGGCAGCAACCAGATCAAGCGCAAAGCGTTCAGCGACTACATCCGAGCAATCGCAGGTGATTACCGGCTTGCGGCCAGTCAAAGAGTCGTTCGTATTCGTGAAAGACATGGTGATTTGCTCCTAATGGGTAAGCAGAAGCGCCGGGGGTTACCCGGCGCTACGGGTTAGCGGGCAGCTGCCGCCGTGTCCAGGGAGAACACGCCGAAATCCTGCGCACCGGCTTCGTCTGTCTCGAAGGTGACCTTCTTGACGCCGAAGATTGACGAAGTGGAAATAACCACCTTGTCGCCGTTGTCGCGGGTTTCTTCGTGCCAGTCGAAGCGCAGGTTGGTACCCGGCGAACCGAAGGCAACCACTGCAGCTTGCGAACCCATGAACAGGGCGCGCGCCGATTCAACGTTGTTGCCGCTACCGGCATTGTTGAAGCGGATTGCGTTGCGATGGCTGTGCAGAATCACGCCGCGATACATGCCCAGCGAACCCTTGAACAGCGGGCTGTTACGACCTTCAGCCGTAGCAGCAGCCTTCTGGATGTCCAGCCACTGACCGGTACCGGTGTTGCTGCGCAGGTCATCTTCCTGGAAGGTGTGCATGACGCAGACAAACGTTTCGTTGCCGTCGATCTTGCAAGGCTGCAAAACCGGAATACCGGTAGCGCCACCGCCTTGGCTATCAGCCTTGGTCTTGGCACGGTCAACCAGGCGCAGATCGAACTTGTCATTTGCGTCCAGATTGGCGAATGACGTAGCATCGCCACCGTAAACGGTATGATGCGAGTCAGGTGCAACCAGGGCATTGCCAGCACGACCGGTGTAACCAGTTGGCAACAGGAAGTTGCTATTGATACCGCGCGAACCCGACAGGTAGATGAACATCAATTCATCCATCAGACGTGCCCACCAGCTCGACTGCTGGCGCTTGGCCTTTTCACGCAGGTCATGCAGCGTGCGCTTGCGCGTCATGCGGCCACCGGTATTCACGCCACAACGGGCTTGATCAATGTAGATTTCATCAGTGTAGAACTTCTGGCATTCTTCCTTGCCTTCCAGAATGTCTTCACCTTCAACCGGCGCCATCTTCAATTCGGCGAGCAGGTCATAGCTGATCATTTCGCCAGCGTCAGATTCCAGATCGGTCAGGATCTGAACGGGTACTTCAGCTTCAGCACCGCGTGCCATGAAGCGTTGATTGAAGTACGACTTTTGGCTGGTGTCATAGGCCAGAAGACCAGACCAGCGCTTTACTGCTTTGGGATCATTAACCCCGATGATGGTACGAGCCATAAGAGCTACTCCTTAGGTGATTACCTGAAAGAGCACTTCCTGCGCTCGGTTTACTAATAGCTTTAACGCTATGCTTTGCAATCTGCCATGCTTGGCACGGCCTTGCCTGTACGTGAATCCTTTTTTTCAATCGTGACATCACGCGGTGCGGTAACGCGTAAACGCGCTAACTGACCGCTTTTCTGCACCAGTTCAACTGTGGCGCCACCCGATAAGGCCAGGGCTTCCCCTGGCCTCACGTCAATAATGAGTCTTGACATACGCGACATCAGCTGCCTCGCGAGTAGCGCTCCCGTTGCTCTGGAGACATCCTGCGAATCGCAGCCTCAAGCTGGTCACCGCTCAAACTGTCCATATCTGCAAACTCACTGCCAACATCACCGGGGCCATCGCCACCGGGTACATTGGCAATCGATGGCGGCAGATTCGTCGTGTCAGGCTTTCTATCCTTCTTTGCTTGTTTCAACTTCTCTTCTGCGGTGGTCTCGGTCTTTTGCTGTTCAGCCACAGGCGCTACCTTAGCCGGTGACATATCATGCAAAGCAAGCACGCGCTTGTGTGCTTCATCAAGGAACCAGCGCATATCCTTCTGTTCGTTAGCAGGATTGCTGGCCAGCGTCTTCACAAAAGCGTCAAGGTCGGCTTGCTTTTCCGCATCGTTAGCGTAGTCGATTCGACCACTACCCTCAGGCAGATTTGCCGCCCAGCCGATAAAGCCATTTACTGCCTGACCCCATTGGTATTCGGCAGACTGGCTGCGCATCTCTTCCGAGATTTCGGCCTTGGTACGAAGACGGTCAAGCTCACCACGCTCACGGAACAACAGTTCACGCTGCGCATCAAACTCATCAAATTCCAGTTCGCCATCGCGGAACTTCTGCTTCAGCTCGGCTTCCTTCGTGTCCAGCGCCGTTAAGCGGTCTTGGAAGTCAGAAGGTAGTTGTGCGTTGTAATTGAAGTTGCCTTTTTCGCGAGAGGCTGCGGCGGCTTCATCGGCTTGTCGTTGCGCCTCTGCAACCTTGGCAGCTTTTACTGCGGCAACGTCAGCATCTACACCATCATCACCAGTTGTTTTGGCTGCGGTACCGCCACCCTTTTCGCTAGCGGCATCGGATGCATCGAGGTCGGCAGTAGCTGTGCCACCGTCATCATCCTCATCATCGTCTTCGTCTTTGTCGCCATCGTCAGAACCATCCGAACTTGCTAGATTCTGCATGGTTGCCAGCTCTTCCGGTGTGTAATCGCTACCTTCGATAGCTTCACGTTCTTCCGGTGTCAGGGTATCAAGTGCTTCAGCGTTGAGCGTACTCATGCGCGCTTCCTTTCGTGCGGGTTAAAAATTAGTCTTCTTTGGATGCCAGCTTGGCAACCTCAGTCATTCGTTCTTTGGCAAGCTGCTGTACCTTGGCAAAGCGCTTCGGGTCATTCTTGATGGTTTCTGCCTCGATCATCGTGCGCAGATCGCTTTCGACCTTCCACTTCTCATCGTCTTTAATCACAGCGTTAGCGGAATTCTTTTTCATATCAACACCCCAGAAATGGTTTAGCGAAGAACAGTAGGCAGCACGTTGCCATGCTTGCCACGAACTAACGTGGCGGTATGCTGTCGATTACTTGGTAGCAGGTTGCGAGCCCTGCTCTAATTTCGTCGGCTCGGGCAGCTTCCCCGACAAGAAAACCTGCATCTGATCTTGAAAGCTCTGCCCCAGTGGCACCCGTGCAGGCAGTTCTGGCGGCGCTATCCGCTGCGCTGGAACGCTCGGGTCGTTTGCGCAAGCCGTTAAGATCAGTGTGCAGGCGAGTATTGATAACAGCCAAACTGGCTGCTTGCTGGCGAAGTGCTTCATTGACTTTCCCCTGTTGAATTCGTTCTGCCTGTATGGCTTCCTCAACTGCTTTACGCTTATCGGTCTCGGTCTTGGCTAGCCACGCTGTATTTCTGGCGCTATCTCCCCAGGTATAACCGCCAAATAAAAGGCCAATAGCGGTCACAATGACACCTAGAATCAACCACGGATTAAGGGTTGGCATCGTTATCCCCAAGACAGATTTCCATTTCAGACTGGCGGCGCTTAGTCAATCCGGGTAGCTGCACCATAGATCCGCCGACATTCGCCTTATTCCACTTGGGTAGCTCACGGCAAGCCTCTTTGGTTTTACCGGCTTTCAATAGTCTTGCGGCAGTTGAGCGGCTCGTATCGCAGGCAATTCTTGGCCCCATGTTGTAAACGGCATCGCCAAAGGCAGCCAATACATTGTCTGGCAGGTTTGGTACACAACGATCCACAGTGCGGATGGCATCAAGCATGTCGTTATCCAGCCGGGTTCGGCACTCTTCCAAGCTGTACTTCTTGCCTTTTTGCACCTGTGTCGTTGAACCGTAGCAAACAGTAAGGATTCCTGGCGGGTCATAGTAGGCATACTGGCGCAGCCCTTCTGCCGGAATGGCAATAGCAGTAGCAATAACGGCAGCAGACTTCCAACGGCGCATCTTGTCAGCGGCGCTATCCATCAGATACCCCTTTGCGCAACCAGGCGTGCCACAAAAGCCGAAGCCGTGAACACAAACGACAGGCCAGCAAATACACCCGGTGCGAACTGGTCACCAATTAACGGCAGAACAATCTCGCAGCCTGATAACAGGCCAGCCAGAATGATGAACCGCAGGCTCCACGAGCGCCGGAGTATCTCTTTCCAGTTATCGTAAAGGCGCAGTCTGCACATCAGCGCATACCCATCTTGGTGCGGATGCCCTCAAACACAGCCCATCCCAGCCCAATAAAGAACATGGCTGCTAGTGCAAGCTGCCCATGATCAGACATCTTGCGCATACGTTTGCCAAAACGCAGGTCTTGTCTGAACTCTTCAATAGACTCGGGATCGTCTACATTGACCCCGAGAATGGCGAAGGTCTTTTTAACAGCATGATCGGCAGCTGCCTGAATGATTTCATCGTCGGGTAGCTGTGCTTCGTCGTGGTTTGTGGTTTTACGATTCATCGTCGTCTCGCCATGGCTTAGTGGTTTGGTTATTCACCTTGGCCGTTCATGGGCGTAGGGACTGGTAGATCTTCGTTGCCTATAACCGGTGCCTCAATTGCGGTGCGCCCAAACATGGCGTCCATTCTTGATTGCAGCGCCTCCATCGTTTTATTGCTGGCCGCAGCAATCTCGGCGATACGCTCTTTGGTATCAGCGTTGATTCTGGCAATTTCCAGCTTGGTATCGCTGTCTTGTTTCAGGGCAAGCGTGCGGTTGGCCAGCTCAGACTGGGCGGCACGTAGTTGCTCAGTAACGCGCTCAAGCGCCTCATCTGCCTGCTTCCGAATCAGTCCAGCTACCTGAGAGTTGCCATCACCAGCAACCCCCGCTTCGCTTTCAAACTTGGCAGCACGGGCGTTGATTTCTCGAATCTTGGCACGTTGCTCTTCCAGGGCATTGATTGCGGTCTGGCGTTGCATCTCCATGGATTCAGCCTGCATCTGCATTTGCTGTTGCTGTTGATTGGCTTCTTCAGGAGAGAGCGGCTTGTTCGGGTCTCGCTGGCCAGTCATCTGCCTGATCTGATCAGCAATCAGATCCTTGTTAGGCAGATCAGAGAACTCCATGGAAATGACCATGAGCTTTAGCGCAACCTCGGGCGGTAAACGGCTAGCCAATCCATTCAGGCTATCAAACATGACTTGACGCAGCGTACCGGCGTAGTCTTGCTCAGACACAACAAAGTCTGCTTGACTGGCCGTAATGTCATTGACGAACCGAACCGAACCATCAGGCTGCATTTCTGGCTGGTTTACTTTTACCCACTCAATGCGGCCTTTCTCTCCGGAAAGTCGAATTACCTTCTCTTCGGTATAGAACTGCTCAACAAGGCTCAATTGCTTTTCGCCCTGGATCTGAACCGCTAGACGTAAGTTATCGAATGGCTCAGTCGTGACCACGCTGCCTTGCAGTTGGCGCGCCTTGATGGCTTCGCCAGATACAGCATTCGTCTGACGTCCTAGATTTTCATTAGAAACGCCAGCGGCCTTCTGAATGCTATTGGCTGCCAGCGTCATCATGTTCAGCTGGCCGGTCGCTGCATCTGTATCACGGCGTATTTGGAACTCGGAACCGGACTTTTTCTTGATAATCCCGTCAGGCCGGTCTACCTCATCCCGCACCTCATTCCAGTCATCAACAGCATTGTCATCGGCAATGATCTGGTTCGTATTCAGCATGAATAGCGCTTTGGATGCACGCTTATTCAAGTCCATTTGCATGTCGCGCACGCGGCGAATTACGCCATATGGCAGCCGGTCACGACCACGGCGGTAACACCAGATTGGCGTTAGGCTGAATCGGTTGTGGCGTAGGATACTTTCACCCATGCCAAGCAGATTTGCTTCGGTGAACACCACCCAATGCACGCGCATCATTACTTTTTCAATGATGGAATGCCCGTTGCTGGTCACCAGCTGCACAAGGTTGGCGTCTCTATCGCCCAGAATGGCGCCACGCATGGGGCCGTCTGCCACAATCTTGACGCGTACAGGCTTGCGGTACTGGCCTTCAATCAGGCGGACACGGCGGCGCTTGGCATCTGCCAGCGTACCCACCCCACTGGCGTAGATAAATCCGCTACGTACCGACTGCGCATCGCCTGGGCTACGCCACGTATCTTCCTCCCAGCCATCGGCCTGATACTGGGTTGCTTCTTCGACGCCAGAACGAATCTGTGACTGGCGATTTGGGAACATGGCCAGCGCCACGTCTTCATCAACCCATTTCCAGCGGAATACATAACGGGCGTCCGACAGATCATAGGCATAGCACGACGAATCCCACAGCACATTGCGCCAATCCTCGTGCTTGGAATAGACAATATCCTGTGTCGGGTCATCGCGTATGCCGTCATCAACCCAGCCAATGCCGACCTTAACGGCATCCGCAAAGGCGCGGGAGCGCTCAAACGTACAGCGGTTGATATCCGAAACATACTTGAGCACCTTGGTCTTGACGTCAGCCAGCTGCACATCGTCTTCGGTTCTCGGCAGCA
>JACCDN010414729.1_pt1 | contig 17493 bp, 18 predicted proteins | sample 7441691 | NCBI WGS metagenome assembly JACCDN01 (sample SAMN15323439, study PRJNA562643) | freshwater metagenome | isolation source: river surface water | place: USA:Blue River Watershed | collected 2017-08-16
AAAGTATCAACTTATGCTATGTTCACCCAACTTTTACACTATGTTCAACAGTCTTTAAACAGAGGTGAATACATCCCCCCTTTTCTTGCTGTTATTGATACACAAAAGGCCGCATTAATGAAAACCTCAGATATTCTCCCATTACTTGAAAAGAAGGATATTAAATGGGGAAAGTCAGCTAGTCAGTACACTCAAGAAGCCGTCGATAGGGTTTCGGCTTACATTGGAGCAAGATTTGTTTCGTTTAGACTTGAAACTCATGAGAAGGAATTTATAGATACCGTTAAACAGGCCATTAAAACCGGTGAAATTATTAGAACTCAAATTACTCCCGATAACTTAAAGCAGGTATTTGATAAATGGGTAGAAATGATTGGAAAGGAAGTTCAAGGAATAACTCCAGAGGACTACTCCCTCCTCTTCTTTGCAGACATTATGCATGACGGAACAGTTTCTACTCACGCAAATCTTCCCGCAGAACTACTACATAAAAACAACGCTCCAGTTTTTCAACTAAAAGGCAGAATTTATGAATTAAATAGTAAAGAAGGATATAGAAGATTTTGGTCAATATATGATAAGCCTCCAAAAGAAGAATATCGAAACTACATGCTTGAAAGAAGGGATAGCTTAATTCCTATTGATGAAAGAAGTTTTAAAGGCGCATACTTCACCCCACTTCATGTTGTAGATAAAGCATATGACAAGCTAACTGAAACATTAGGAAAAAACTGGCAAAAAGAATATATAGTTTGGGATATGTGTTGTGGAGTTGGAAATTTAGAGGTAAAGCATAGTAATCCAAGAAAAGTATTTATGTCTACACTAGATCAAGAAGATGTAGATGTTATGAAAGCAACGAAAACATGCGTTGGAGCAGTTAAATTTCAATACGATTACCTTAATGATGATATTACGGACGATGGAAATATTGATTACTCTCTAACAAATAAAGTACCAGAAGAATTAAGAAAAGCGATTAAAGAAGGAAAGAAGATACTAGTATTAATAAATCCTCCTTATGCAGAAGCCGGTGAATTTGGAACGGGCTCAAAAAAGCTAGTATCAAAGTCAAAAGTAGCCGATATTTGTATGAATGAATATGGAAAGGCAACGAATGAGCTATTCGTACAGTTTGTAGCTAGGTTACAAAAAGAAGTTCCAAATGCCACTTTAGCTATGTTTAGTAAACTTAAATATGTAAATGCACCAAATTTTGAAAAGTTTAGAGAGAAATGGAGTGCTGAATATAAAGGAGGATTCATTGTACATAGCAAATCTTTTGAAGGACTTAAAGGAGAGTTTCCAATTGGATTCTTGGTTTGGAAAACTAATCATGATTCAAAAAAGAAATACGAGATTACAGAAATAACGACAGAGATATTGAATAAACAGGCGGTGCCAATAGGTGAAAAGGTTTTCTATAACATACCTAATAAAGAATTTTTATCTGGTTGGGTAAAAAGAGCAAGTTCAGATGCCTCACAACAAGTACCGCTAAGACATGCAGTAGTCCCATCATCAGTTACGGCTAGACCTCTATGGAATAGTGATGCTGTAGGATACCTAGTAGCAGATGCTAATGATTTGCAACAAGCAAATTCAGGAACATTAATCCTCTCTGGAGCTAACGGAGTTGGACATCGAGGAGGATGGTATATTACTCCCTCTAGCCTCATACAATCATCCATTGTATTTGCAATAAGAAGATTAATACCTCACACTTGGATAAATGACAGAGACCAATTCTTACAACCAAATCAGGAATTATCTGAAGAATTTAAAAATGATTGTCTGATTTGGATGTTGTTTAACGGAAGTAACTTAACAGCTAGTGCTAACGATTTAGTATGGAACGATAAAAAGTGGAGTATTGTTAACCACTTCATCCCCTTCTCTGAAGAAGAAGTTAATGCTAATGAGAGATTTTATTCAGATTTTATGGTTAGGTATATATCAGATAAAAAGATATCTGAAGAGGCAAAAAGAGTTATGAACGAAGGTAAAATTCTTTGGAAATCATATTTTGAACATACAGATCCTGTATCAATAAGAGAAGAATTAAAACTCAATAGACCAGATGTTGGTTGGTATCAAGTAAGGAAAGCATTACAAAAAAGAAACGAAAGTGGAGATTACCCACCTATCAGTTTCCAAAGCTTTGAAGAAGCATATAAAACACTTACAGAGAAACTAAGACCTCAAGTTTACGAATATGGATTTTTGAAGCTATAACAAGTAATTTCCTCAATTGATATTTTAGTCTGAAAATTGCTACACCAAATAGGTCATAAATCTTGACCAAATAAAAAATATTTGTTATGATTGTAATGTTAGAAAGATCATTTAAAACTTAATAAATTTGCAATATGTAAGCTTTATACTCCCCAATTTGGGGCGGGAAATAAGAATGATTTGGAATGCCATTCACTATGTATGTCAGTCATTTTGTTCATAATATTTCACAGTTCTTTTTTAAACGAATCAATCATTGAAGATAGAGGTTCAACTAACAAGAGCTTACTTGAGTGTAGAATAGTAGGCCTATTTAGACCTACTTATTTAAATTTATTAAGTGATCTTATGATTAACAATAGAGTCTGGAGGCTTCTGAAGCCACAAATGGATTCATTGATCAATCAAGAACTTCTTAGTTCTAAAGACTTAAAAGTCTTTAAATCTTCGATAAGAACTATAGAAAAAGAATCAGAGAAAGGTAACTCTAAGAAATTAGCGTTAGCAATCTCCCGAATCTGTTCTATCTTTCTGAAAAGAAGTTAGTGATTGATCCCGTTTTTTAGAATCTTTAAATTAGGGTCTTAAAAAACTGAATGAATAAGGTAAGTAAGTATAATACAATTAAAGCACTAAGAAGTTTGCTAAATCTAAGCCAAAAAGAATTGGCTAATAAATTAGAAGTAGATCAAAGTTTTATCTCTAAAATTGAATCTGGAAAGAAAAAATTGCCAGGAGATTATTTAGAGAAAATTGAAACAAAACTCAATATACCTAAAGAGTTAATAATTCTATTAGAGAGCGAAGATAAGGATTTGAAATACATTTCATCTGCAGACGCTAAGAAGCTAGCGGCTGTTTTCCTTGGTATTTTAAAATCATATGAATAAAGAGTTAAAAATCTTTCTAATCCAGCTAAAAAAAGATTGGAAACAAGAACTAACAAAGCAATATAAAATATTCCCAATTACTAAAAACGGAAAAAGAAGAATTATCGCTCAACCAATAGGAGAATTAAAAAATAAACTTAATGAGGTTTATAAAGGTATCTTCTCCAAATACATTTTTTTTAAAATAATAAGTTGTAGTAAAAAAAGAGGATTAGTTCACCATGTTAGACCGCATGTAAATAAAAAATATGTAATTACTTTGGACATATCAAACTGTTTCCCTAGCACTCGTTTTACCCTTGTTAAAGCATCATTAAAAAAAGCATATGGCTTAAGTAGCGCTGAGAGTAATTTACTTGCTTCACTTGTTACAAGAAAAAACCGTTTACCACAAGGGTCAATTACGAGCACATTTATCTGCAATTTATGTTTAGAAAATCTACTAAAAGAAGTAACTCTCAATGCAGAGCAAATTGGAGTCAGTATTACGGTATATGTTGATGATATTGCTATTTCAGGACCAGTAAATGAATCACTTAAAATTTTCAATGAAATCGTTTCAATACTTAGGGAAAATAGATATAGAACCAAAAAAATTAAAAAATATTTCAGAGAAGATATTCAATTAATTAACGGTATTGTAGTAAATAAAAAACCTCTGCCAAGTGAAGAGTTCTTACAAGAGCTTGAATCCATTTACTCTGAATTAAAAACTAATTTACCAGTTATTGATTATATGCAGTTATTAAAGCTAAAAGGAAAGGTCTCTTTTTGTAAATATATTTCAAAAGATCTAGGTCTAGAGTGGGAAAAAAGATTAAATATTTTTTCAAGTTACTTATCGTAGATATAATTCTATTCGGAGAGATAGGGATTTGAACCCTAGATGGGATTTCTCCCATGACGCTTTTCGAAAGCGTTCCATTCGACCACTCTGGCATCTCTCCAAATTATTGATATTATACTCTACTTCTTGAGTTTTATGCCCACCTCTTCCTGAAAGGTCTCTATATCTATTCCTAAATCGATTACCAAATAGTCAACTAAAGGAACACTTAATCCACCGTCTACAAATGAGACCATTAAATATGCTAATTCATCTGATTTCGTAAAGTAGGATCTCTCCTCTATCGGAGTTATGAGAGATAATTTTGCAAATTCTTTAAAGCATTTAAAAGCCTTTTCTACCTTCTTTTCCTTCGCATAACATAGTGATTCTCGTAACAAAATTTCTGATAAACGCCTTTCGTTTTGGAATTTATTCCTAATATTCGCATTCTTAAGTATTTCTCTTGCTTGCTTAAGATACATTAATGAAACTTCGGTATCGTCTAGATAGTAGTAAACTAACGATAAAGGAAGTAATGAAGTTAATAAGAAAAAGCTATTTTTACCCTCTGCACAAACACGATATCCAAGATCACAATAGTATAATGCATTATCAATATCTTTTTTCTTAAGATATATTTGTCCCATTTTTGAAAAGGTTATACCTGCAGCATCAAGTACGTCTTTTTCTCTTAAAGTTTCAATACTCTCGGTTAAAGCTTTCAATGATTTATCAAGTTTACCAACATACTCATAAGCTAATCCCAAATCTCTTTGCATTTTCGAAACCTCAACAAAATCACCTAATTCTCGAAAAATACTAATCCCTTTTGAAGCTACAATTTCTGCAGATTTTGAATCTCCTAAATGTTTGTAACATAATGATTCCCAAAAATAACTTTTACCTAAGAACCACTTATGCTGGTCAGTTAGCTTATCTTGAATTTTATGGAGCACAGTTAACGCTTCGTTGCTTTGTTGCAATGCCAACAACCTCTCCACATCCTTAAAAGACTTTAATATGTCTTTCTCTTTCATTTAGAGTTATATCTCCTCTAACTTAATATACTCTCCGAAGTTTCTCTTCTCTAACCAACTCTGATTCCTAATATCTCTATAAAGTAGCTTATCTTGAAGAAGAACAAATATAGGAGAAATATCCTTTTTATGTACAACTAAAAGAAGTCTAGCTGGAAATCTTAACTTAGTATCAATATGTAACATATACTCATCATCCTTTTTGGTAAAAAAGAATTGATCTAACATATACCACTCATACATCTTTTCCATTGTATCTATACCTCTTGAGGTAATTAGGTGCTTTACGGTAATTGGTTCTGTAGTTCCTGCTACATAAACAAAGAAAAGAAGAGCTATTAGGGATGCCATAAGGCCATAATGACCAAGAACTGCAAGATATACAACAAAGATCATAGAAAGACCTACAGTTGTCATATATGTCTTCATATCAAGAGGAAACTTAAATCTAATTGGAGCTTCCCAATCAAACAATGTTATCTTCTGAACAACCTTTTTCTCTGTTACATCATCTTTAACCAAAAGAACCTCACCTTTAACAATCTCTTTTCTATGTAGATCCTTCTGTCTCTCAACCGCAGCCTCTTTCATCTTGGCTAACTCTTCTTCTTTCTTCTTTAGATCCAGTTCTCCAGTTATATATTTAGCTAATTTTGTTAATTCCGATTGCAAACCGGATTTTCTTTCTTCCATTCTTAAAATATTCTAAAAAGATTAAATATTATCAGGATTATAACTGATATTAGGAATGCGTAAAACAGAGGAATAATATTAAAGACACTAAGGAGAAGTGAAAGTACTATACAAAATGCAATTGATATCCCCCATTTAAGTGATCGAAAGTGAGGTGGAAACTCCTTAATACCGCATGTTAGAAACTTTTCTATTAGAAAGAATATGAGTGAAATTAATGCTTCAAAAAAGAAAAACACACAGAAAAGAACAGCACTTAAATTATACCAATTAATATTTCCTGAACTTAAAGGAACAAAATACTCAAGAGAAAAGAAATATATCAAAATGATTACTGATGCTATCAAAATACCAAATTGTGTTAGTGCATATTTCATACTCTTTTAAATATAGGGTTTAGATAGTTAATAGGATATTTATACAGTTTATATATTAAGTTAATGGAAAATATATTATGAATATTCTAATTATAGAAGATTCTAAGAGTGTTGCCCACATAATCTCCTCAATACTTCAAACTAAAGGTTACATTATCAATACCCATGGTGGTTTTGATGAAAATGATCAAAATATTAAAGATGGAGTATATGAGATGTGTGTTATCAATGTTAGTACCCCATCGGTATTAAAGATAATTAGGGAGTTAAGAAATAAATTAAGAGGAGTTTATATATTAGGAATATCTACTAAATCAACATGGAAAGAGAAAGTTGAGTTCTTAAATAACGGAGGAGATGACGTATTAGACTACCCCTTCCCTATGCAAGAATTGTTTGCCCGAATATCCTCACTTCTAAGAAGACCAAAAGAAAACACAGAAGGTCTTTTACATGTAAAAGACTTTGAGATAAATACTGAGTTAAAACAAGTAACTAGAAAGGATAAAGAGATACCACTACGAAGACGAGAATTTACACTTTTTGAATATATGGCTAAGAATAAAAATAGGATAGTTAGTAGAGCTGAACTACTCGATCACGTCTGGGATTACAGGCGAGCTACGGGGTCTAATACTGTCGATGTTCATGTAAAGAGGTTAAGAGACAAACTAATGGATAGAGAGTTAATAGAGACCGTACACGGCTTTGGATATTCAATAAAAGAAAAGAAATCTAAAAAACCTAAAGCATCATAGGCATAATTAGATGTACGAAAGTATCGTCATCTTTAATTTTGAAGACTCCGGGCTTAACTGGTTCGGAGCTTTCAAATACTAATGTTTCTGCAGATATATTACTTAACATATCACCTAAGAATTTAGCAGAAAATGCCATTTTAATATCATCACCATCAACTTTAGCACCAAATACACTCTTGTTACTTCCTACATCAGATAGTGTTGCTGACATTGTTATACTATTTTCCTCACCATTAACATCAAGGATTATTTTGTTTCCTAATACACTTCTAGCAATGATGTTTGTAACCTTTAAAGAGTTAGCAAATTCATCTCTAACTATCTCAGAAGAAGTCTTAAAAACGGTTGGAATAATCTGCTTATAATCAGGATATTGACCATCAATTAATCTTGAAACAATATCAACATCATTAAATCTAAATAACACCTGATTTCTATCTTCAATAACATAAATTTCAACATCATCCTTACTATCTCCACCAGAGAATTCATCAACAACATGTGCTAATTCTTGCATAGCTTTAACAGGAACAAGAAGATTAATAGCTTCCTTAACTTCAGAAGAGAGTTTAATTACTTGTTTTGAAAGTCTTAATCCATCAGCAGATACAAAAGAAGCATTCTTTCCTTCTAATTCTATCTTAATACCAGTGAGTACTGGTTTAACATCATCACTTGCAGCTGCAAATGCAACTCTATGAATAGCAAGAAGAAGATCATCTTTTTTAATACTTAATATTGGCTTTAATCCTTCAGATGTTGGAACTTTAGGATAGTCATCTGCAGGAATAGTATTAAACTGCGCATTATTATTAACAGTACTTAGTTCTAAAACTTGATTGTTTAAAACAACATCAACTTTTTCAGAAGGAATACTATTAACAAACTCAGCAAGTTGCTTAGCTGGAACTGTAATTGAACCCTCAGATTTGGTTTCAACACCAATCCAAGTATTAATACCAATCTCAAGATCGGTAGCTGTCATTACTAACTTACCTTTTTCAACTTCAAACAGAACATTATTAAGTATTGGAAGTCCAGGTCTATTATTAACAATTCTACTCACTACATTGAGATATTTAGAAAATGTGTCTTGATTACAAGAGAATTGCATACCTAAACTATATATAAACTTAATAACTATTGTATTTAACTAGTATACATTAGATACCCTCTCTTTGAAATATTGTTTTAAGTATTTTATTAAAATTTAAGGGTTGGGTTTTGAGTAGTATATATATAATATAAATTAGTAGTAGTATTAGTAGAGGGTGTAGATATGTTTATAAACGAGCAACTTTACTTTTTAGATACTGCAATACTTCCCTATTTCTTACGGTGGATATCTCCCCCTTTCAATATCATATGAAATATTAAACTATCCTTATTCTCATAATATATCTTGAGTGTGTATAACTATTGATGATAAGTTTAGTATAACTTTTTTCTCTTTGTGGATTTAAATACTTAAAAAACATTGTTAAATAATGAACTGCTTACTACTCCGAGAAATCTTCATGTGGGTATCTTTGATAGTTACAAATAAGTATTAATTACTTATCCACACCCCTATCCACTACTGATGTAATATCTTTTTACATTTCTCAATTCTATCCTTGAATCTACTATCTTTTTCAATCATTTCAGAGATCTTTTCACATGCATGGATAACGGTAGTATGGTCCTTTCTATTTACTTCTTTTGCTACCTTTTCAAGAGGAAGTGAAAGTTCTTCTCTTAATATGAACATTATTACTTGTCGAGCAAGAGCAATATATGCAGTTCTTCCCTTCCCTTTTATCTCTTTTGGAGTTAGATCAAATACTTCACATACAGCATCAATTACCTTTGTAGGTGATATTCTTCTTCTTTTACTCTCAATATCAAATTGAAGCATTCTAGCAATATCTTCTGGTGTACTTTGATGTCCTAGTTTTGTTAATGAAACTATCTTGGTTACTGCTCCTTCCAACTCCCTTACGTTACTTTCAATATTCTTTGCAATTAATTCTAAAATCTGAGGCTCAATTGTAATGCCTTTCTCTTCACTTAGATGTTGAAGAATAGCTATTCGTGTTTCCATATCAGGTGCTTGAATATCTGCAACCATTCCTCCTTCAAATCTAGATCGAAGTCTTGATGTTAGATTCTTAATATCCTTTGGAGGTCTGTCTGAGGCTATGATTATCTGTTTGTTAGCCATATACAGAGCATTGAAGGTGTTAAAAAGCTCTTCTTGTGTAAGTTCATATGTTTCAACAAACTGAATATCATCAATAATTAGTAGGTCTATTTCTCTATACTTCTTTCTAAAAGTGTCTTTGTTTTTAGATCTAATACTTTCAATTAGTTCATTTAGGAACTGTTCTATTGATACATACATTACTTTCTTATCCGGGTATCTCTCTAAAACTTCATTTCCAATTGATTGCATTAAGTGAGTTTTTCCAACTCCTGTTGGACCATATATGAACACTGGGTTATATGCAGTTCCTAGTTCAGCTACAACGGCCTCAGCAACGGCGTGTGCTAGTTTGTTATGCGCTCCAACTACAAAGCTGTTGAAAATATACTTTGGGTTCAATTGAGACCTTCTAGAGCGTTCCTGACTATTCTCACTTTTCTGAGGCATCTGAAATATTGATACAACATTTCCACTACCCTCTTGCTCCCTACTATTCTTTTTAATTGACGACCTAACGCTAATTACAATCTCAAGATTTTGTCCGGTTGCTGAAAGCAGTGATCTTTTTATTAATCCTCTGTGATATGTTTCAAGCCACTCTCTTTTAAATCCTTGATCACATGAAATTTCTGCCATTCCATTTTCAATCTTTTCTATGTATACGCCTTTAAACCAAGAATCGAATTCTCGTTTCGAAACATATAGTCGGATATTCTCACTGGCTATCTTCCAAACATCATCTAGATTGAAAGAAACTTGAGTGTTTTCCGTTTCTAGACTAGGTTTTTGAATATCATTAATATTCATTAAAGAGTATAAATAATACTAAATTGGGGCAGTGTTTATATCAGTATTGATATACTCCTTAATACCAAATTTGTGGATAACTTGTAAAGGGGATGGGAATTAATTACTCTCCAAAGAGTTTTTTAATACCTCTAAGTTTATTAAATATTCTATTGTCTTATATGAAGCATTAAGTTTAAGAGCTCTTAAAAGATCAAGGAATGGTAGGACTAGTACACCAGTCCCTTCTAAAGTTAGAATTGCATTCTTTTTGTCTAAGAAATGTTGTTTTAAATTTATCTGTGGATACGGATCTTTAAGAATATATCTTGAGATTGCTCTGTTAATCATTTCTTCCGGTATAGTGTGCACTAGTAACCTTGTTACTCCTGCTACGGTAGGTACAAACCATTGGCTTGAATAGAATGTATATAAAGCCATTGCTCCTAGTGCAAATGATCTTGTATCAGGATCGTCAATTTCAAGTGATTTCGCCCATAAATATGCGGTTGATCCAAATTCCACAGCATTTGAAACGGTCATATTAGTGCTCCAATACACTATTCCCAATATCGTTCTAATACTGTTATTTGTAGTTGATAATGTTCCAGTTTCTTCGTGAAGTGCCCTAAGCTCCTTCTCTATGAATTCTCTATCCTCTTGAGCGAGTTTTTGGATTTTATCTTTCGCTTTGTAGTACTTACTTATCGCCCAATCCCTATTCTCTACCTCATCATCTGGCAACGTGTGTCTTTCAGTGTCATAATATTCCGAAATTTCATTCTCTCTTTCGTTAATTTCTCTAAATAAACTTTCTGGTTCCCTCAAAGTCTGTGCGGCAAAAGCAAACCTTTGTTCTAGGTTGTTCTTAATTTTCTCTCCTTTTTCTACAATACTTTGTTTAATATCCATGTCTTATAGTATTTTATCATTTTTTCGGTTATAATTTAATATGGTAGTAAGTTCACGACAAACTATTGAAGAAGTTAGAAGGATACTTGATCATGGGTTTTGGCCTACTTTTGGAGAAACTCATGTGAGTGGCGTTAATCTTTATGACTCGTTTATCCCCTATTGCTCAGGAAATTCTAGTTTGGAAGATTCAGCTGGATTCAAATCATATCTACTTAGAAGTGAACCATTATTGCTTCAAACTAACTCTGCTACTCCATATTGGATGGTGTCATTTCCAAAACAGATAAGAAATTCGATTACCTCTGAACTAAATGATTGCTACCCGGAAAAGTTAAGAATGGCAACTTTAGTTGGGACTTACAGTCAAGCGCACGAAGGTAATATGAGAGATGAATACGATGAAGCTGGTTTTGAGCCAATTATTAAGAACTCAAATCCTACCGCCATTGGTGTTGGAATCTTTACTCTAGATGAAAACGGTGAACCAAAATGTGTTGCTACAAGTGATATTAAAACAGGTGCTTATGGTGATTATGAATACGAGGCTGGAGGAAAAGGACTTAAAGTTGATAGAAAATATATTATTGATGACTTTGTTGAAACTAATGTGGATACTGAATTTGGAGGCTCTCCAATAATCTACAAGTTCCAAAATGATGAAGAACTTAACTCTTTTATAACGGAGAAAGGACTTGCAGAAGATGGAGCTCAATATCTCCATGAGCAAGAAAACGGAGATTTTCTTTTAGATGCTGACCAAATAATTGTTAAAACCGGTCAACTACCTGTTCATACATTATTAGTGGGTGATCCATTAAAGGTTCCAAACTCTCCCCAATTTGAAATTGGCCAATTAGCAAACTCAAAAGAATTTAATGGGGTTGTTGCCTCTATTATCGCTGGAGGATTACTACAAATATACCACGATCTAACAAATAGAAATCATGATATTAAAGTCGCTTTCTCAATATCCCCTCATTTTCTTAATCAAATAAAAATGATATCTAACACAGCACTTGTCCATTATATTTCTGAAAAGCTGGATAGAAAAATATTTAAAAATCTTAATAATAAGAATGTGAAGGATGTTATCATTGATAGGATTTCAGTGTTAAAAGACTCTATTAAATTATATCCCCTTGAACATTCAAGATATATGGTCTTAATGATGAAAGATGGAAGTCGTATCTTGGTCCATGGGGTAATGCAAGGTGATACTGTAGAAATTCCTGCTTATATTCAAGCGCCAGAGGAGAATTAAAATTGACATCATTATTTATGTAGATTATTCTGCATATAATGATAGTTGATACACTTTTAATCTTTACAATTCTTGGAGTTACCTCCTTACTCTTCCTTTCAGTAATGATAGTTTTGAGTAGAGCGAATAAATATCAAAAAGAGTGTTTTGTTCTCTTCTCTATCTCTGTTTCTCTTTTTCTTTCCGCTTTATATGTCTCAAATATAGATTTTGGGTATTCAATAAATCTACTGAGCAACCGAGGTGTATTCGTTTTGGCTCCGATTATGGTTCTGAGTATTGATCGAGTAATAGTAAGTATTTTAGATACTAGAAAAAGAAGTTCTAAGTTTAAAGAAATATGGCTTCCTATTACGCTTTCTTTATATGCAATGACGCCGTTATTTATAGAAACAATTGTTATTAAATTATATGATGGTGTTCCTTATCCAAGCCTAGTAGTTAATGACCTGTTTTATTGGAGTTTTATTGTGCTCATGGTTTACCCAATTTTCCCTGTCTTATATAAACTATATAAGGCCACAGTCAATTTTGTTGGTTTTGATAAGCAGCGAGCTTTAACATTATTAGTTTCTACAGGTTTGGTTTTTGTTCTACTCATTATCTCAAATGTTGTGATTCCTTCATTAGGTATTAACTCTACCTCTTCTCTTGCTCCTATTTGGATGTTTTTGTGGGCATTCTCGATTTACTATTCGATAGCAAACCAAAAACTATTTGGTATTAAACATATTCTAAGCAAACTAATAGGATTTGTAGTTGATGGAATCGTATTCTTAATAATCTTCATTCTTTTCTATTTACTAGTTCGTGTATTTCTAGAGCCTTTCACACTTGGAGATTTAATTCTGCTGCTTCCTTTGTTTGTAATTATGATATCTCTTTATCAGTTATATAAACCATTCTCTCTAAAGTATATAAATAAATATCTAAAGATTAGAGACGAGGCAGATGAAATTGAAATAAATAACTATTCGTTACAAACGTCACGACTAGTTGTAATTGAAGATATTTTTCAAGCAACCTCTCAAGTATTAAAAAATGTCCTGCAATCTGAGAAAATAGCCCTTTTTGTATTTTCCGATGATCTAGATACTGATTCATACTTCTACTCTTCATCTAAATTCCTAAAAAAAGATGATGCTTTTGGTCTATTCAAAACTATTAGAAGAAACTTTAGTCGTTTCACTGATATTTATATGTTTTCTGATGATTTTGAAAAGAAACGCAAGTCAAAGATAAATAATAATTTTCATTCAAGGTTAAAGAACTTAGGTGTTGAAATCATTGTAAGAATTCTTGATGGAAATAAAACAATAGGATTATTAACTTTAGGATATAGAGAAGACGGTACACAATTCTCACAGGAAGAGCTTACAAAACTTCTAAAGATTGTTTCTAATTTATCTCTTTCTGTTACAAGATCTCTTTTATTTAACGACCTAAAAGATTTCAACAGCACTCTCCAGTCTAAAATTGATAGAGCGACAGAGAATCTAAAAGAAAAGAACGTAGCCCTAAAACAAGTAAGAGACAGAGAAAGAGATATGATGGATATCATAGGGCATGAGCTCAGAACCCCTCTCACAATTATTAAAACAACCTTAGGGTTGGTTAAGTTAAAAGAAACTAACGAAGGAAATGTTTCTAAAAAAGACTTAAATAATTATATTGAAAGAATGGATAGTGCTTTGAAACGTGAAGTTAGGCTTCTCGAAACTATGCTTTCCTCTACAAAGATTGATGCTGGAAGAATGCAGCTTCAGTACGAAAAAGTTGATATTCTACCTTTTATTGAAGATTCTATTCTCGCAAATCTTGAAAAGATAAAAGAGAAATCATTAAAGATTATTAAGGAATATGATGTTGATGTTGCTAATGTTTTTGGAGATAAAAGTAGACTTCCTGAGATTATCGAAAATATTCTAGGAAATGCAATAAAATATACCGAGAAAGGTTCGGTAACTATTAAAGTATCAAAGGAAGATGACTATATAAACTTTGTTGTTTCCGATACTGGAGTTGGAATCCCTTCACATGCTTTGAAAATGTTAGGTACGAAGTTCTATAGAGTTCAACAATACGTAAATGACAAAACAAATACAACACATATTGTAAGACCAGGTGGAACAGGACTAGGCCTTTATGTAACATTTGGATTGATAAAATTGCTGGGTGGAAGTGTGAATGTAAATAGTACTGTCGGGAAGGGATCAACGTTTAAGATTATGTTACCTAGATATACTGGTCAAAAGAAAATAGTTAACAATCAAATATCGAGCAAAAACGTCTTTAATCAATTAGGTTTACATAAATAACACAATAATATATAATTCCCTGTTTTGAATTTGATATAAATAATAATGGTAAGAACATACCAACCAAAGAAAAGAAGAAGAATCTCAGTACTAGGATTTCTAGCAAGAAGTTCATCAAAGACTGGTAAAAAGGTTTTAAGTAGAAGAAGAGCTAAAGGAAGAAAAGCATTAACAGTTTCTGAAGAGTTCAAACTACTAAGAAAGAAACCTAAGACATCTATTAGATAATTATGCTATCTAAGAAGTTTAGACTACCTGCTTCTAAGTTTCCCCAAATATATAACAAGGGCTTTAAAGCCAGAGGTGATTTTGGCATGCTTGTCTCTTTAAAAGGAGATACAGGCCCACTTTTTGGATATGTTGTTTCTAAAAAGAATGGTAACTCTGTACAAAGACATAGAATGACAAGAAGGTTGCGAAATATATCCATGGAAATGACTAAAAAATATAATCTCTCCCCTCTTCTCTTTCAATATATTCTTTTTAAATATACTGATGACTATATTTCTCTTAGAAATGAGTTTGAGAAACAAATTAATACTTCAATACAAAAATGGTTAAAAAGTTAGTATTAATACTTATACGAATATATCAAAAGACTCTTTCGTATGATCATGGATATTTAGGAAAAGTATTTCCTAATGTTAGATATTGTAGATTTACACCTACATGCTCAATGTATACATACGAAGCAATATCAAAGTATGGGGTATTAAAAGGTACAATACTTGGGATTAATAGACTTAGGAGATGTAACGTACATACTCCTATGGGTACATATGAGCCGGTTAGATAACTTCTCTAATCGTATATTGAGTTGTGTTCTCATCGTTTAACTCAACCTTATAACCTAAGCCTCTGTCTGTACATGCTGTTTCAATCTCTTCTGTTACTCCAATTCTATGTGTAGACAATCCAGATACGGTAACAGAAATCTCGACTCTGCTTCTTACCTCGGCCACTAATGTGGCACCGTATGCCTCTAAAAAACGTGCCATAGGTTCTCCAGTAACGTAATCGTACATTGATAGCATATTGTGTGATAGTTCCCTGTTTTGCTCGGCTTTTCTAAGAGTGCCAGAAACTAATATTCGTGGTTGATTTGTCAAAACTGGTTTATTTTTAATTTAGTCTCGAATTTTATCCTATTCGAGTAGAAATATCTAGTATTCCAATGAATATTTATGTATAATCCAAAGGCTAAAATATTGTTTCTTAGAGTACATTTATATGTTTACATATCTTTGGAATACATTACTATTCCATCCGTTTTTAAATATTCTTACCTCCCTATACCATGTTTTTGGTGATAATTTAGGTTGGGCAGTTATTGCTATTGCCATATTAATACGATTAGTCCTTGCTCCAGCGATGAAGAGTCAAATGGATATGAGCAAGAAGTTAGTAGCATTAAGACCAAAACTTGAGAAGTTACAAAAGGACTATGCAAATAATCAGCAGAAGTTAGCCGAAGAACAGGTAAAGTTGTATAAGGAGAGTGGATATAACCCACTTGGATGTTTTGCTTCTTTCCTACCTCAAATACTAGTACTCTATGCAATTATTCAAGTTATTAATGTTGTTACAAATAATAATTTTGATGGATTGTATCCATTTGTAAAGGATTGGGTGTTTGGAAATACTACTCCTGCTCTTAATACTTCATTCTATTTCTTTGATTTAACAAAGACATATAATTCATTCTTAAACGGTGCTAACTACTTAAATGCACAAGGTTTACCATACCTAGTATTAGCAATTCTTGTTGGTGTAACACAATTCTTCTCAACTAGATTTATGCAAATTATTCAAGGACAGGCTCCAAAGAAAGATGATAAAGGAAATACTGAAAAATCACCTGAACAAATGCAAATGGAAATGATGAATTCAATGAATGTAATGTTTCCTTTCCTAACCGCCTTTATTACGCTTAGTACACCTGCCGTTCTTGGCTTCTACTGGTTCATTCAGAGCTTAATGCTCATCCTCCAATACCTATTTATAGACAGAGAAAAGTTTGTTGATACATTAAAACAAACCTTCTGGATTAAAAAATAAATTATTAATAAAAAGTAATGGATAAGAATAGAATTTTAGAAATAGTAAAAGCAGAAGTCGATACAATCTCAGACATGATGATGTTAGATGCTACAGTAGAATATTCAACAGAAGATGGTGAAGATGGTTTTCTAGTAGTTAACGTTGTTTTCTCAGGTGAAGATTTAGGATACATGATTGGAAACAGAGGATTACACCTTCAGGCGTTTCAATATATTCTTTCCAATATCGTTAAATCAAAGGTTAGAAAAGAAACAGGAAATGAAGAGGTTAAGCTTGCCGTACTTGTTGATGTAGGTGGGTATAAGGCTGCCAGAAACGAAAAGATTGAGAGACTTGCATTGCAAAAAGCAGATGATGCTAGAATCTTAGGTGAAGCTGTAGATCTTCTTCCAATGTCAGCAGGAGACCGAAGAGTTGTTCATTCTATTCTTGGAAAATTTGATGATTTAAAGACTGAGAGTTTTGGTGAAGGAAGAGACAGATTTGTAAGAATTACTCCTCTTAAAGAAGAAGAGATTGGTGTAAAATTGGAAGCAGATGAACAAGCTTCTGCAGAAGAATAAGAAATCAATAGTATTTGTATTCTGGTTAATACCGTTTGTTTTATCACTTACTTTATTTAGTGAGAATATATTAAGGGCATCAATACTTACCCTCTTTTTAATTGCTTGGTTATTTATTTATCATAGAAGCGAGAATAAAGTTTTTAACTCGTTACTATTTCTAATCTTTATTACCTCCTTTAACATCACACTCACGCTTGGTGATTTAGATACTTGTTACAAACATAATGTTTTTGTAAATTACCTCTGCCCCACTCTACATATAATTGATATATTCCTAATACTAACTCTAATTGTTGCTATACTTCATTCAAAGATCCACGAAATTATTAAGTATGTATTTATACTCCTTCCTCTTCTAACATATACAATTATTCATACTATTGCCCACCCAAACATTAATACATTAATTAATAGCTCTAGGCTCTTTCTAGTTGTCTCTCTTCTCGTATTACTCTACAGCCATATTAAAGTCGGGATATTAAATAAACGAGCTGTATTTATTACCATCATCTCTACACTTCTAATACAAGTAATAATTTCAATATTTCAGTTTCTTTTAAAAAGAGATTTAGGGTTACA
>JACCDN010583027.1_pt1 | contig 17488 bp, 16 predicted proteins | sample 7441691 | NCBI WGS metagenome assembly JACCDN01 (sample SAMN15323439, study PRJNA562643) | freshwater metagenome | isolation source: river surface water | place: USA:Blue River Watershed | collected 2017-08-16
CCAGCCATTATTTTAAAAACTAACGATGGTGGCAAAAATTGGAAAAAAGTTTTTGAAGATACAACTACTGGGATGTTTTTAGACGCGATGCATTTTGAAAAAGTGGATGGCAAATTAGTGGGCATGGTAGTTGGAGATCCAATCAACAATAAAATATTTTATGCCAAAACTTTTGATGGTGGCGACAGTTGGATTAAGCCTTCAAAAAAAGAATTAAAAAATGTACCCACCGTACCTGATGGTGAAGCCATGTTTGCATCAAGCGGAACCAATATTGCTATCACAAATTTTAGCAAAGATGCCCCATGGCTCGTTGTTACAGGTGGCACCAAATCGCGTTTAAAAGATTTTTTAAACCATTCTTTTAATGATTCGTTACCATTGTTGCAAGGCTTTAGTTCTGCGGGCGCCAACTCTATTGCCTTTAACAATACAATCCAAAAAGGCGTTATTGTTGGTGGCGATTTTGCACATGACACCATTAGCAGGTTCAATTGTATTTTACTAGCTTTTGAAAATGGCAACAGAACCTATACCAATCCTTTGGTACCTCCACACGGTTACCGTTCTTGCGTTGTTTACCTAGACAATGAAACTTTAATTACCTGTGGCACATCGGGCGTTGACATGAGTACCGATGGCGGTATTCATTGGGAACTCGTTTCTAAAGAGAGTTTTCATGTGGTGCAAAAGGCAAAAGATGGACGCGCTGTATACCTTGCCGGTGGTCGTGGCAGGATCGCAAAATTAATTTGGTAAGATTGTAACAATTAGGCACGAAAATTGTAGATTAGTATAGCAGTATTAAAGCAGCAGGTATGAAAAAGTTTCAGGCAATTATCAAATTTACCATGGACGAACAGTTTATGACACTGGTGCCACCCCACCGTAGTTATATCAATTTCTTATTTAATAAGAGCATTATTGACAGCTATGCAGTGAGCATGGAGAGTCAAACCTGTTGGATTACACTCAATACCGATTCAAAAGAAGCAGCAGCAAAATACCTGAAAAAATCACCCCTGTATAAGTATTGGGACTATGAAATAGAGGAACTTTTCGTGTATGACAGCCAATTATATAGGTTTCCATCCCTTCAATTCAATTAATTCGCTAAAAAATCAAAGTTTTTTTTGGCAGTTTCACTTCAGACCTTATTTTTGCACTCCAATAAAAAGGGAGCATAGCTCAGTTGGTTTAGAGCATCTCGTTTACACCGAGAGGGTCCGCGGTTCGAACCCGTGTGCTCCCACACAGAAAAGCCTTCGATAATATCGAGGGCTTTTTTTATGTGCCCCCTGTTTAGCCTTTTAAACTAAGTTTGTACCCATGCAACCGTTTACTACACCCAACAAAATCGTAATAACCTGCCATAAATGGTTATCTCCTGCCCTTACTTCAGAAGTAACTGCATTAGGATTTAACGTTACCCGAAGTTTTCAAACCGGGGTAGAAATTAAGGGTACTCTTAATGACTGCATAAAACTCAACCTACAACTTCGAACGGCTAGTCAGGTTTTATATTCTATTAAAACATTTAACTGCAATAACCCAGACGAATTATATGAAAACCTTTGCAATATTGAATGGGAAAAAATCATAGATCCGGGTGGGTATTTTTCTGTAACGAGTAACGTTTTTCATACCACCATTACCACCAATTTATTTGCCAACCTTCGGGTAAAAGATGCTGTGGTGGACCGTATGCGCAAGGTGGCGAATAAAAGACCTTCTACTGGATCTGAACTAACAGGTGCCGTTGTTTATTTGTATTGGAAATATGATGAGGCCGAAGTATTTATTGACACCACAGGTGATTCACTCGCAAGACATGTTTACCGAAAAATTCCAGGAAAAGCCCCCATGTTAGAAGCACTTGCTGCTGCTACTATTTTATCGGGCAAATGGAAAGCCACAACGCCGTTTATCAATCCAATGTGTGGTTCTGGTACCCTCGCCATCGAAGCGGCGCTCATTGCCAGCAAAAGAGTGCCTGGTTTACTCCGACATAATTACGCTTTCATGCACGTATTAGGCTACGATAGAACAGTATACGAAAAAGAAAGAGCGGTTATTGAACATCAAATTATCGAGTCCATAGGTGTACAAATTATCGCTTCGGATATGAGTAAACAGGCTATAGATATTGCTAAAATAAATGCAGCAGCAGCTGGCGTTGAGGACCTCATTGCTTTTCAGGTATGCGATTTTGAATCAACAAAAATGCCTGAGAATATGGAAGGCGCTGTTCTTTTATTCAATCCGGAATATGGTGAAAGACTAGGTGAAGAAATTGAACTTGAAGCAACTTACGCAAGAATGGGCGACTTTTTAAAAAATAAATGCAAAGGCGCTACCGGCTATATTTTTACAGGGAACCTTGAGCTTGCAAAAAAAATAAGACTAAAACCTAGTAGACGCATTGAATTTTTAAACGCCAAAATAGATTGTCGTTTATTAGAATACGAAATGTACGCGGGTACCAGAAGGGTTGAAAAAGATGCAGCACCATTAACCCCATAAAAAAAAGGGAACGCTTTTGGCATACCCTTTTTTAGACAATAATAAGTACAATCCCCCCAGACGGTACTTACACTAATCTGTACACTAAGTAAAGATGTTCGAAGGACTATTTGGTGCAAATTTTATTAAACAGCCCAAATATTTATCAAATTACCCATCAACCGCAAAAACACTACTATTTTGGTCAATTTAAAGTTTATTTAAATAAATAAATAGTCACTTCAATAAGCAAATATTTTGTTTAATAATGCATTATGTACATTTAGGACACATGAAAATGGACATTATTATAGTTGATCATGAGCGTCATGGCGTTGCTGCCTTAAGAAACCTAATTCAACAGCATTGCCTACATTTTATTGGAAAGATACATACGGCAAGTACCATCGACGACGCTATTTTAATTTTTTCTAACAACAAAATCAATATCGCTTTTTTAGACATTCAATTAAGCAAAGGAACCGGATTTGACATTGCAAAAAAATTACCACCAACCTGTAAAATAGTTTTTGTAACAGCCTTTGCAGAACATGCGTTAACCGCTATCAAGCATCAAGCTTTTGATTATTTACTAAAACCAATTGACCCAAAAGAATTAATTGATTGCATAGAACGCTGCGCAGTAATAGAATCACAACAAAAGGAACAATTTCTTACCATAAAATCAAAAGGAATTACTGTTCCTGTTCTACAAGATGCCATCATGTATTTAAAAGCAAAGGGCCCCTATTCCGAAATTTATACCCGTGATGGCAATATGTATACTACTTCACAAACCCTAAAGGATATTCAAGAAAAATTAAGCACTCATTTTATTCGAACCCATAAATCCTATTTAATCAATAGTAATTTTATTGAGGGCTACAACCAAAAGCATGTATTTTTGAAAAACAACCTATGTTTCAATATCTCAAGACTTGGGCTACAGCAATTGCAGCAATACTATGGCTCATAGTTTTGACGCCGCAAATAAATGCCCAAACTTCTACACTATCAGCCACTTATTCGGTTAAAAAAGGCTTACCCTCTTCCACTATCAACCACATTGTCGAAGACAATAATAGCGGCATTTGGATTGCTACAGAAAATGGTTTAAAAGTTATCAATCAGCCAGAAAAACATTGGCTTGAAAAAAGGATGACTGGAAAGTCCATTATGCAAATTGGCTTTTTAGCACACTATGCTTTTGTAGGTTGTAGAGATAGCTTGTTTATATTTAATCTAACAACAAAAAAACAAACACAAGCCTATCCTAAACAAACAATTGGCAGCATTCTTAAAATTAAACAACTACAAAACACAATCTGGATTGTTACTCAAAATGCTGTATATAAATGGATAAACAATCAGCTAGTTTCTATTCCCTACAATCCAAAACATGGAAATATTTTTGATATCACGAATTACAATGGAACTATTGTTGCTGTTACCTATCCACAAGGAAAAATAGAAACCTTAGCAGGTAGTTCTTTTTCCGTAAATGAACAACTAAAAAAAATTGCAAATCCAATAAGTGCACCACTACTTTGTATTGCCTCTAAAAACGACACGTTGGCCATTGGAGGAGACGGTTTTTATAGTGTATACGCAAACGGCAAAATCATTGATAAAAACAATTACCCACTTCGAAATGATGTCAAATACAACTATGCGGTTTGGGATATCGCATTTGTAGATGATATGATATATTTTGGCATTGGTGACACACACAATCTTGTCAACGGGGGCATCATAAATGCTTTTCCTTTATTTAGCACCCTACCCGCTGGTAGCCCATACATTCAAACGCTTTATTACCAAAAATCAAAACATACCCTATGGACGGGTAGTTTATATGATGGTGTATTTCTAATTCAGGAGATTAACCAAAGCATCGTACACAATGGTTTTAAATACCAACCTGGATTGGGTGTAAGTAACTTCTACTTATATAATGGCCAAAACACTTTTGCCATTGAAAATGGAAAGCGAAAGCCCATAGCTGCAAAAGACACTAGACTCATTGCTACTATCAATGACACCACATACATTTTATCGTATACGAACCTCACCATCATTCCCAAAAAAGGAAAAATAATTAGCTCAAAAACGACCCCAACAGAAGGAAGACTATATACCCACGCCCAACGACTAGGCGATAGCTTATATGCCTTTGCCCTTTATAAGCCAACGTCGATTTTTAATTTAAAAACTTTAGATCAGAGCAGCTTGGGTCAAAATAAGATTATTACAGCGGTTGAAAAACAAAACAATTTTATTGTAAGCCACAATGAGGGTATTGGTTTTACAATGTATACATCCGTTGGTAGCCATCCAGTCAATTTTGAAAAAGACAACCGAACAGATATCGACGATTTCACAACTAATGCCAACAATGAAGTTATTACACTATCAGAAAATAAGGTAAAGTATTACAGCCTACAAAATAATTTATCAGAACTGCATTTAAAAAGTCAATTTGACTTTACGAAACACTTCAAAGACTTTGCTCCAAAATGGATCGTTAATGGATCAAAAAACACCATATATGCAATTTCAGAAAAAGGCATTGTTGTAATGCAAGACCGTATACCTGTTAACTTTATTGAAATTAACGACATAAAAATAACCAACAAGCCACTTATAGACCCATTTAATAGACTGGTTATTCAACACGATAACACAACAAGGTTATTACCACTAAATCAAATAGCACTCCAAGTCAATCAAATAAATAGTATTACTGCACCTGAAAAAATATTTGAAAAAGATCCGATACAAATTAATCTGATTTTTAAAAACGAAGCCATAGCCCCTATCCAGCTTCAAAAAATAGAAATCATAGAGGATAATAAAAAAATCTATGAGCATTACAGCTTACAACAAACCATTATCATAGACACCCTACTTCCAAAAGGTCGATATCAGCTTAAGGCTTATTCAAACAACATTTTATTGTACAATAAAAGAATGTCCATAGAACTTCCTTGGCAGCAAAATCCGTTGTTTAGATTTTCAATACTACTACTTGTTATACTCGCTTTGTATCTATTTTTTAAAAATAGATACAACCAAAAAATGTATGCCAAAAAATTAATAAATAATAAACTAGAATTGATTCAGCAAAACTTGAATCCTCATTTTATTTTCAACTCACTCAATCTCATCTATAGTAGTATATTAGAAGATAAAAAAGAGGAAGCACTTCAAACTGTTAGAGATTTTTCTTCTTTACACCGCAGCTTTTTAGAAAGGTCCAAAGAAAAACAAGTAAGCATTGCTTCTGAATTACGTTTTATTGAATCTTATTTAGCCATAGAATCTATGCGCTTTAAAGACAATATAGCCATCAACCATATTATTACTATTGACCCCAACTGCGATACGAATACCATTTTTATTCCGCCTAATATATTACAGCCACTTATAGAAAATGCAATTAAATATGGGATTTTAGGCTACCAAGGCATAGAAAAACCTGTTATTTATATCTATGTACAAGGCAGTAAAAAGCAGGTGACAATTTCCATTGAAAACGCCATTGGAGAAACTATTGAACTATACAAAGGAACAGGTATGGGACTATCCATAGTAACGGAAAGACTTACATTATTTAATCAGGAAAATGAATCCAATATAAAGTTTTATACCAATCAGTCCGGCATACACTTTACAAAAGGATACCGCGTGTCTATTGAAATTAATTTATAAACGCATCCATCGCAACAGTTGGCTTACCTGTATCATCAAAGGCACCCAGCTTGTAGCCTTTCCAGCTATTATAACTTTGGGGCTCCCAATAAAATACGCCCAATCCTTTTTTCTGATTTACCGATTTTGTTTTTGCAATTAAATCTTGAATAAATGATTTACATGCAACAGCTGCCGATGCTTCCATACCAACTTCGCTAATCATAATTTCTTTATTATACCTTGCTACCATATCATTCATGTTGTTCAAGCATTGCATATTTAAACTAGACCAATTGGAAACACTCGGATATAAAGACATTGCGATAATGTCATAATCCAATTTATTTGCCGTTAATCCATCAAAAATCCATCTAAACAAAGCATTGTCATATCCATTAGAAATATGAACAATAACCTTAGAACTAGCACTTGTTTCACGCACAGCCTTTGCTCCAGCTGCTACCATGGCCGCAAACTGACCCATATTTTTAGAAGCCCTACCTTCTTCCCATAACATGCCATCATTGGTTTCATTACCTATTTGAACCCAGGCTGGAACAACACCTGCCTGTAATAATGCCGTTAACACCGTTTTTGTGTGCGTATACACCGCTTGGTTTAATCCAGCCGCATTTAAACTCAGCCATGCCTTGGGTTTATTTTGCTTTCCTGGATCGGCCCAAAAATCACTGTAATGAAAATCTATCATAACGCGCATGCCCGCATTTTTTGCCCTTACTGCCATTTTAACCACGTCGGACTGACCACACCAACCATTTTCAGGATCCACCCAAACCCTAAACCTCAATGAATTAATCCCTTTACTTTTTAACACTGAAATACAATCGGCCTCGGTTCCATTAGACATATAAAATTTAATGCCTGCCGCTTCCATCTCAGATAACCATCCAATATCAGCCCCTCTTGCAAAAAAGCTAGTATCAACGGTAACGGGTGGCTCTATAATTTTAAATGGCTTTTTACAAGCAGCCATTTGAACACTAATGATTAAAAAGAAAAAAGGAATAATTTTTTTCATAACGCGCTTTTAACAGAAATAAAATTAAGTGTTTTTAAATTGTAAATAACATTCTTTAATTTTACAAGATGAGGGATATCTACAACCAAACAAAGCCTTGGGAATCCGAAGAAACGGACACACTCACTGCAACCGCTACACCCTTTCAGCTCATTGTTTGGAATGACGAAGTCAATACTTTTGAATGGGTCATTGAAACCTTAATGGATGTATGCAAACACTCTCAGGAGCAGGCCGAGCAGTCTGCAATGATCATCCACCACAATGGCAAATACGCGGTAAAAAATGGAGATTATGACACTTTGAAACCGATGTGTGACGCCATCACCGAAAGAGGAATTAGTGCCACTATCGAATCCACAAAAAACTAATGTCGCTAACAATACTTGATGAAAATATTTGGTTCCCGCCGCTCGAAGATGCACTCGAAGACGGGCTACTTGCCATGGGTGGCGATTTAAGTACTGAAAGACTTATAAAAGCCTATCAAGAAGGTATATTTCCATGGTATGAAGGTGAAACGCCTCTGTGGTGGAGCCCCAACCCAAGGTTTGTAATGTATCCTGCCAATTTAAAAGTGAGTGCTACTATGAAGCAGGTGATTAAAAGACAAGAATTTGAATTTAAAACCAACACCGCTTTTAATCAGGTAATTGCGAATTGTAAAAAAATAAAACGTGCGGGGCAATACGGTACTTGGATTACACCTGCCGTTGAAAAGGCCTACAACATTTTACACCAACTAGGCGTTGCCCATAGTGCCGAAGCATGGAAGGGTGGTAAGCTTGTGGGTGGACTCTATGGCATCAAAATTGGTAAACTATTTTTTGGAGAGAGTATGTTTAGCAACCAAAGTAATGCCAGTAAATTTGCATTTATCAGCTATGTTAAACAATTAGAAGCGGAAGGCATTGTGCTCATTGATTGTCAAGTGTACACCGAGCATTTAGAAAGTTTAGGCGCCCAAATGATTGATAGGGATTTATTTAAACAACTACTCTACAAATACCGCTAACTCTTGTAGCCATACATTTTTTCGACATCCAATACAATTTTTTCCATGTCGGCGTCATCTCCTTTTGGATTGTAGGGTTGTTTTAAATTGCTACCAAAAACAAAAGCGATGGTTTGCCAAAAAGCAGCATTAAAAAAACCTTTGTACTCCGAAATGATTTCGTAGCAGTTATTACCCGTTTGTCTATTTATAAGTTTCATGAGAACCTTACCCTGATACACCGATAATTTAACGAGCTGATCCGCAAATTCTTTTTTTAGTTCTTTTTCACGAGACTTAATAATGGCCTTCCTTTTTTTCTTATCGGTTACGCCACTTAATTTAAGATTTACCTCGTTCATCACTCTGCTTGCAGCAATGGCGTACGGGTATGTTACATATACTGCGTTTCTCAGCCTTGTCCAATCGGCCCAATAATTTTTCCAATGACCCGTAAGTTTCGCATACACTTCTAAGGGTGGCAGTATCGACTCTGGAATGGTATCACCTTCTGGTGTGATATACGCATGAACACGCATGGTATCGAGGGGGCCACGATTTTGCGCTGAAACAAATGTTGTTGCGGTTAAGAAAAAAAGCACCAAACAAATAATATGTTTTTGTGTTAACCGCATGCTGTAAGTTATGAAACTTTTAGGTTGTTTTTTAAAGCTCTATAGCGCTGGATAATGGACATCACAAATCCAATAACCATGACAATAACACCCAACCATAACACATTAATCATTGGGAATTCATATACTTTTAAGGTAATCAAATCTGTGATGGCACCAGATTCTTTAACACCCATTTGTAAAATACCTTTTTCTTGATCTAGCACTTTGTTAAACTGTAACACCAAAGATTGCGCCACAACAGTATCAGAAATTTGACGAATATTTGAATTATCAATAGCGATACCAGGCATAGCACTGTATTTTCTACCATCTCTAGCAGTTACGTCCACGTTTAAAAATAATGCAGTTTCGCCAGGGAGTAGTGCCTCTTTTTTAGAAGCCGGATTTACAGAAACGCTTTTTAATACCATGAGTCCATTACTGTAAAAGATGGTATCACCTACTTTAATTTCTTTATCAACAAAACGAGTAGTGTCTGATGCGTCATTTTGTTGAAACGAAGTGATGTACACAAAAATATCTTTGTGCCAGTAATGTTTACTAGCTGGATTGGCAGCAAAGCCCTCCATCCCTTTGTTGTTTTTTATAACATCGGGATATAAATTAAAAGATTCAGATCCGTCTTTTGCTGTAAAACTTATTTCGTAATATTTTTTTCGATCGGCTTCGTTTAAAGTATCTCGCTTGTAATTCACCATAAACTTACCCATATCCGTTTCAACACCTTTAAAGAGTGTTAAGTTTTCGGCAGGGTTACCCGCAGGATTTTTTTCACCAGGGGCCGCTTGTGCAAGTGGTGTAATACCAGTTGTATTCCAGCTTAATACTGTTTTTTTAGCCGAAGAAATTAAAATGCCCACTAAGATCATTCCAAAACCAACGTGCGCTACAGAAGCACCTGCTGCTTTTAATTTCCCTTTTAATACAAGCCAGATATACGACAAGTTTCCTGTAACCGCATATACGGCCGTAAAGATGGCAAGATGAATAGCAAATAAAAATACAGGACCTTTTTTGGTATAACTAACGTCTCCAAAAATTGCAATGAGTAAACTAATAGCTACTGCAGTTAACAGCGGCCAAACAATATTTTTAACCAGTTTTTTGGTGTCGGTGTATTTGTATTTTAAAAACTGAGTAACCGCAGTAAGTAAGCCTAATACAATGGCAACAAAAATTTGAATTTGGTTGTGTGCGAATTCAGGATCTTCTGGCGGTGCAATATTAGTGCCAAATAATTTATTAGCTACCGGCGTAGATGTTTTAGCAATAATTACCATACCAGCTAAAAAGAGTACCAAGGATCCAATAAACATCCAAAACTCCCTACTACTGGTTGCTTCTTCTTTTGCAATGGACGGAATAGACTTATAACGAATAGCAAAAATGGTCAATGCTGGAATTACAAAAATCAAAAGGAATACAAGTAACTGGGTATTCATGCCAAGGTCTGTAAATGCATGCACCGACGTATCTCCTAAAATCCCACTTCTTGTTAAGAAAGTTGAATATAAAATCAGTAAAAAAGAAACAATGTAAAAGAAATACGTTGGACGCAGAGAGTACCCCGTGCTTTTAGCAATCATATTGGTGTGTAGGCCAGCAACAAGTGTTAACCAAGGCACAAGTGATGCATTTTCTACAGGATCCCATGCCCAGTAACCACCAAAAGACAAGCTTTCGTAAGCCCATGCTGCACCCATCATGATACCGAGCCCTAAAATCGCAGCAGAAAAAGAGGCCCAAGGAATCGCAGACTTTAACCAATCATGAGACTTGCGCATAAAGCCAGCCATCGCATAGCCAAAAGGAATAATAGTGCTCGCAAAACCTAAAAACAAAATGGGTGGATGAATCACCATCCAATAATTTTGAAGGAGCGTATTTAAACCCGTACCATCTTTTATAAGTGTTAAATAATCGGGTCTACTTAAAATAGGCCAATCCATTTCATTTCTTAAAAGAGAAAAAGGACTTGATCCAATTTTATGACCAAACAAATAAACGCCTAGCACCATTGATGCTAAAAGCATTTGTGCAAATGAGATGACAGACATAACACCTGCTTCCCATTTTTTTGCAGTAAACATGATTACAATGCCTAACACACAATGCCAAAAACTCCACAGCATAAAGCTACCCTCTTGACCTTCCCAAAAACAACTGAGTAAATATTCGGGCTGTAACGACTTATCACTATGCATGTATGCATACTTGTACTCGAAATAGTGATTGGATATAATTACATAGAGTAGTGAAAAAGTGGCAAAAACACAGATGGCTTCTACAACAAAGAAAATACGACCAATTTTGATCCAACTTTTTGCATTGGGATCATTAGGGTCTGCTACCCCACCAAAAAAAAAGGCAATCGTTGCAACAAAAGAAGCAACAAAAGAAACTAAATTAAAAATATGTCCTGCTTGTCCAAGCCACAAATGTTCGCCGATATAATTCATTTGAATTAAAATTAATTGATGCAGTTAGTTAGAATAGGTTGTTTGACTTTTGTCGATTGAATTTGGATTGTCTTTATACTTTGATGGACATTTTAATAAAATGTCTTTACACTCAAATTGACCATTTTGTACTTTGCCTTTTAACACCAAACGCTCACTTTTTTCCATATCGGTAGGCTTATTATTGTGGTAAACTACCTTGATAGAATTACCTAGTGTGTCTACAGCAGTGAATGTCAAATAATTGGGATCTTTAACCGCATCGTAAACAAGCGGCTGCGTTTTGTCAATTTTAGCAATCAAATTCACAAATTTTCCTTCTTTTTCGCGTGCCGACGCAATGGTCTCGTAAGTGGTTAAATCACCAGTATAGCTAATAAGCACAACGATAGAGGCGGCAATCAAAAGGAGCAGGATAATATGGGTCTTTTTCATAAAAACGCTGATTTCTAATACAAAAGTAGCCTAAATTGGATAATCTTGGTGGTCTTGTTTAAGCATTCAAGAATCTTTAACGTATTTCGAAAAATAGCTGCTAACTTGCGCCCTGTTTGCAATACAACCTAGTATGAGCCAATTGATCAACTTTGACCCAAATGAGGTCGGAAACCCTAATAACAACATTTTTGGCCTCCCTTTTTCCGAGGAGGAATCTAGCCTCATTTTACTACCCGTTCCTTGGGAAGTAACCGTAAGTTATGGAGCTGGTACTTCTAGGGCCGCAGAACATATTTGGAAGGCCAGTATTCAGGTCGATTTACTTGATACCGATGTGCCAGATGGCTGGAAAAAAGGGTTCTATTTGAGGGAAACCAATAAAAAAATTCTTTTAAAAAGCGACTACTTACGCAAAGAGGCCGAACTCTTTATTGACTATATCTCCAAAGGTGAAATTGTTGGAAACAACAAGTTCATGTGTAAGAGCTTAAAAGAAATCAATGAAGGTGGTGTCATGCTCAACAACTGGGTATACGAACAAACCAGTGAACTTCTGAAACAAGGAAAACAAGTAGGAATTATTGGAGGTGATCATAGCACTCCGCTTGGTTATATAAAAGCACTCGCCGAAAAACATGGCAGTTTTGGTATTTTACAAATTGACGCCCATTGTGATTTAAGAAAAAGCTACGAGCATTTCACTTACTCGCATGCATCCGTTATGTACAATGTGCTAAACGAAATTGAAGGCGTTGAAAAATTAGTGCAAGTGGGCATTCGTGATTTTTGTAGCGAAGAGTGGGACTATATTAATAATAGCAACGGCAGAGTTGTTACATATTTTGATAAAGACATTAAAACCAGACAATACGAAGGTGAAACTTGGAAGCAAATAACAGATGAAATTGTGAATCAACTTCCTCAACTCGTTTATATTAGTTTTGACATTGATGGACTAGATCCAAAACTTTGTCCTAACACCGGAACCCCTGTTCAGGGTGGTTTTGAAAGCGAAGAGATTTTATATTTATTCAAGAAAATAGTTGCCAGCGGCAAACAATTGATTGGATTTGATTTTGTAGAAGTGGGTGTTGGCGAAACAGACTGGGACAGCAATGTAGGAGCCCACCTACTATGGCGTATGTGTAATTTGATGGTTAAAAACAATCCTTCAAATTAATAGCATGGCAGGAAAAGTATACGAATACATTATTGTGCTCAAAAAACGCTCATTTGTGTTTATCAATACGGTGAGTATACTAATGATTGCCATTGCAGCCCTCCTACTTTCGATGCAAGTTATTTTACATGGCTACGAGCGCACACTGCTATACATTACCATTATACTTTGCATGATTGCGTGGACAGCATTTACGATACTAAAAGAAAAAAAAGGCAGGCCAGCACTCTACAGAATTGCACTACTACTAGGCGCTTGGGGTATTTTTATTCAGCCTTACTTATCATGGCTAGCTTTTGTATATGTGGCTGCTGCCGTGATTGAAAAACAAGTTAAATTTCCGGAAGAAATTGCTTTTGATAACGACGAAGTTGTAATTAATAGTTTTCCAAAAAAGAGATATAGTTGGGATGCTTTTGAAAACATTGTTTTAAAAGATGGACTCCTAACTTTAGATTATAAAAAAAATACCTTGTTTCAAAAACAAATAGAATCTGCTGTTGAAAAAGAAGAGGAAGCAGCATTTAATGTATTTTGTCAAGAACGCTTAAAAAAATAACATGTCCAGTCCACTACAACAGTCACCTTACATATTATACTCCGACGGAGAAGGAAATATTTACGAAGACACGAGTTTGTATGTGGTAGGACGCGCCGGTTGGGATGCCATGCCTATTGATCCCGCCGATTGGATAGAACTTCCTGAAGGGGGTAATTTATATGAATTACCGGGCAGACGCGGTATTGGCCTTGATGTTGAAACAGGTGAAATGCGTTTATGCGACAAAGGTTGGGCCGTTGCAGCATTTATACCTCCAGCTCATACCGGTTTATATATTGCCGCTTATGAAACAGAAGCGGAAGCACCTACACTACCCTTATTTTGCTACACAGCAGCGGGTTGGTTAGACAATAAAACCTATGTGCCCGCCGTAAGAATTGAACAAGATATTAGACAAGAGTGCGCTGGATATGACGATGAGAAAATTGCTACAGGTACCGAAAAATTATTAGCAGATTATCCGCACAATAGGCTCGTAAAACATTTGATGGAAAATTGTTGCATGACTTACACCTGTCCTGCTGCACGAAATTTTTCATTGTCAAGATGGGAATGTCCTGTTCCTACATCACCAGCGTGTAATGCCAATTGTATTGGATGTATTTCTTTTCAACCCTCTGATGAAACTATCGTTTCTACACAGGACCGTTTAACCTTTAAACCTACTGCCGAGGAAATTGTAGAGTTTACCGTGCCGCATCTAAACAATGCGCCTTTCCCGATTATTAGTTTTGGCCAAGGTTGCGAAGGTGAACCACTACTCATGTGGGAAACCATCAGAGCATCTATCATTGAAATTAGAAAACACACGAGTAAAGGCAGCATTAATATTAATACCAATGGTTCTAAACCAGATGCGGTAAAAGCCTTATGCGAAGTGGGTTTAAACAGTATCAGGGTAAGTACCAACTCGGCACGCAAACATATTTATGAGCCTTATTACAGACCCAATAATTATCAGTTTGAAGATATCATTGAGAGTTTAAAAGTAATGCGCAGTTATGGCGGTTGGACGAGTATTAATTATTTTGTTTTTCCGGGCATGACGGATAGTGTTGAAGAATATGAAGCGTTACGTAAACTTATTATTGACACCGATTTATCCATGATACAATGGCGCAATTTTAATATTGATCCAGACTGGTACATGGGAAAAATTGGCGTAAACGAAACCGGTGAAATGTTAGGTGTTAAGCAACTCATGAACCTTATTGCAGAAGAATTTCCAAAAGTAAAATTTGGTTATTTTAACCCGCCAATCGAGCGTATTAAAGGTGATTACCAAACAGACTTTGCTGGTGGACGCCCGTAACAACAAATACATTGGCATGCTACTTGCAACAGTAGCAGTTATCATTTGGGCGGGTAATTTTGTAATTGCTAGAGGTGTTAATGGTCAAATACCTCCTATCACACTTGCTTTTTGTAGATGGTCGTTGGCAACCGTATTAATGATTCCAATTGCACTCAAGTCATTAAAAAATGAGTGGCATATTTTAAACAAACACAAAGCCTATCTTTTTTGGGTATCACTGAGTGGTATTGCAATATTTAATACCTGTTTATATATCTCTGGACATTATACCACTGCCATTAATATGGCGCTTATTAGTACCACGTCCTCTCCTATTTTTGCTACTGCATTTGCTATTATTTTTATTGGCGAACGTATCAATGTATTTAGACTAACTGGCATGCTCATTTGTTTGTTTGGTGTATTATTACTGATTTCCAAAGGCAGCTTGCAAACATTACTATCCTTTACTTTTTCGATTGGTGATTTGTGGGCACTAGCTGGTGCCATTGCATTTGCGGTGTACAATGTACTTGTTAGAAAAAAGCCCGCAACCATTTCCGGTACAACTTTTTTACTGGCCATCTTTGGATTGGGTGCACTATTAATTTTACCTGGATTTTTAATAGAACAAATAAGCGCCGCGCCCATTGTTTGGGATAATTCACTTGTAATGTCTCTACTCTATTTAGGTGCCGGAACATCAGTAGTTTCTTTTTTATGCTGGAACGCTGCCATTAAAAAAATTGGCGCAGGTACCACTGTTTTATTTGGTAACCTTATACCTGTTATTAGCACCATCGAAGCTGTTTTATTTTTACATGAACCTTTCCAAAAAATACAAATGATTAGTGCATGTATTGTTATATTTGGACTTATTGTAGCCAATACAGGACAGCACAAAAAACAAACAAAACATGTTTGATCAACTTGATACCATTACGCTAATGCTACTCTGCGCCGCATCATTTAGTGCGGGTTTTGTTGATGCGATTGTAGGTGGCGGTGGACTCATACAAGTACCTACTGGACTTATATTAATGCCTAATTTACCGGTAGCTACTGTTATTGGCACACTAAAAATACCTGCTTTTAGTGGTACTTTTTTTGCGGCTAAGCAATACATAAAAAAAGTGCAAATTGAATGGAAAACAATAGCACTCATGTGTGTTGTAGCTTTTTCATTTGCCTTTTTAGGTTCAGAGCTACTCAGTAAAATGGGCAACAAACACATGAAGCCTATTTTGTTTTGCGTACTCATTATTGTAGCGGTTTATACTTACACTAAAAAAAGCTTTGGGCAAACGCAATCAAAAGATCTTTCAGGTAAATCGCTTCTTTTACGTGGTTTATTGTTAAGTGCCACGATTGGATTTTATGATGGCTTTATTGGACCAGGTACGGGAAGTTTTTTAGTGCTCGGTTTTATTGCTCTAATGGGTTATGATTTTTTACAAGCAAGTGCGCACGCTAAATTGGTTAATTTATCAACCAACTTTGGATCTATTGTACTATTTTTTATCAAAGGAAGCATCATATGGGGCATTGCCATTCCAATGGCTATTTGCAACGCAGTTGGGGGGCTACTGGGCGCCAAACTGGCTATTGCTAAAGGGAACCAATTTATCCGTGTATTCTTTTTACTCGTTATTTGTGCTACTATTTTAAGGTTTGGCTACGACGTATTTTTCAAATAAGCGTTCTTAACTTTTTTTTAGGCCATAAAGGTGGATTACTCCCCCTTATAAGTGTTAATTTTCAACATTCAATGTAAATACCCCCTTAACCCGTAGCTTTATAAGCAGTAATACTTATTTTATGACCATTGGGTTTGAAAAAGAAAAAAATATAAAAGCAGGACTGATAACAGCCGTTATTTGTTTGTTGCTTTTTTGCATTTTCTTTTTTTTAACCTGGGAACTTCCTCAAATACCAACCCCAAGTTTTGGTGAAGGCATAGAGGTAAATTTAGGCAATTCAGAAACTGGCCTTGGCACCGAACCTCCTCAAATACCAGGAGAAGCTGCCACCGAAACAGACAATTCCAAAACAACACCGCCTCAACAAGTAGAAGCAAGTAAGCCCATACAAACCGACGCCAACGAAACAAATGAGGCAGCGGCCGTTGCTACTAAAACAGTAAAAAAAGAAGCGGTTACAACACCTCCTATTCCTACCCCACCAAAACCTAAAGCCGTATTTGGCGGTGGCGCTAGCACTACTACTAGTGGTAATAACGCCGATAGTTATAATGGAAAAACAGACCAAGGTATTGCCGGAGGCAAAGGTGATCAAGGAAAATTAAATGGCAATCCAAATTCAGATAGCTATACCGGTAATGGTGGCAACGGAACAGGTGGTCCTGCAGGCGCTGGTGGTGGTGTAAGTATCAGAAGTGGACTTGATGGAAGACGCATTGCAAAGCTTCCAAGTTTTGAAGATGACTTTAATGAAAATGCTAAAGTAGCTGTAGATATTATTGTAAATAGCAGTGGGCAAGTAATTGGTGCTACCGTTAATCCTAAGGGCACTACCACTACCAATGCCAATATCAGAAATATTGCGATCAAAAAAGCAAAAATGCTCCGCTTAAATGCAGGCAATGATCCGGAGCAAAAAGGAACGATTGTATTTAGTTTTAAGATTCACGAGTAAATGAATTACGCCCAAACACTTGAGTATTTATTTA